>Ga0310695_10001991_pt1 | contig 45015 bp, 38 predicted proteins | sample RumenRJG_04DNA_FD_203882 | JGI IMG/M metagenome (GOLD analysis project Ga0310695, IMG submission 203882) | Bovine rumen microbial communities from Lethbridge, Alberta, Canada - RJG_04 (v2) (version 2) | ecosystem: Host-associated > Mammals > Digestive system > Stomach > Rumen | place: Canada... | reverse complement strand
GACCTCTTCCTTACCAAGGAAGTGCTCTACCACTGAGCTATTACAGCAAGTGGAGCGGAAAACGGGGCTCAAACCCGCGACCCCCAGCTTGGAAGGCTAGTGCTCTATCAACTGAGCTATTTCCGCATTGTCTTTTGGAAGAAAAAACGCGAGAATAAGCTATCCTATTACTCGCGTTAACCAACTTGAGTGGGTGGTGATGGATTCGAACCACCGAAGGTAAAAACCAGCAGATTTACAGTCTGCCCCATTTGGCCACTCTGGTAACCACCCTCAAAATATATGCGTCCCCTTGCTTCTAAAACAATCTCCTATCTCTTATAGGAGAGCCTCTTGTCGGATTCGAACCAACGACCCCGAGATTACAAATCACGTGCTCTGGCCAACTGAGCTAAAGAGGCAGGTTTGCACCTTTTTGAGACCCCCAAAAGGGCTCATTTTTTGATTTCGGATGCAAAGGTACGCATATTTTTTTAAATCACCAAACTTTTCAAGAAGTTTTTTAATGATTTCTAGCTTTTTCCTTGATTTTTGCCAATTTTACCTTCAGAGCATCCACACAGAGGTCTATACCCTCCTCAAATGTATCACATGTCTTCTCTACGAAAACAGGAACTCCAGGTATGCCCACGTTCATGCTCACATTTTTATTCAGAGCCGTAGCAGGCTTGACAACCTTAAGTTGCACCTCAACTTTCTTTATATCATCGTAAGACTTTGAGAGTTTCTCTACCTTCTTGTTGACAAACTCCTGTAATTTCTCCTGTGCGTCAAAATTGACAGCCTGAATCTTAATTTCCATGGTTAACTTGTTTTTAAAAGTTAGACATCAGCCCGGGGATGGGCTTTTTTGTAAATTCTCTTAAGATCCTCGAACGTCACATGTGTGTAAACTTCAGTCGTTGCTATGCTCTCATGACCGAGCAGCTTTTGGACACTACCCAACTGAGCCTCATGATTAAGCATCGAAGTGGCAAATGAATGTCGGAGTACGTGCGGAGAGCGCTTCTTCATAGAAGTAACAAGAGAGAGTTTCTCGCGAACGGTGGAATATACCCACCCGTCTGTAACCCTTTCACCCTTGTCACTAACAAGGAGAGCCTCATTGCCACATCGGGCTACGCATCCGTCCCGCATTTCCATATAATAATGCAGAACCTCCGCAAGTTCATCAGTCATTGGTATCAGGCGTTGCTTACGCCTCTTACCCGTCACCTTAATCTCGCTATTCACGAAATTGACGTCGGTATCATTTATGCCAACGGCTTCTGCCCTTCTTATCCCAGTAGAATACAGCAATAACAACAAAGTACGCGCACGCACATCATTAAAATTGTCCATATCCCATTGGATGCCATCAAACAACCTTTCTGCTTCCGATTCCTTGAGGAACACCGGCAGGGGCTTCTGCTTCTTGGGGCCTGTAACCAGATGAGCAGGATCCTTATCTATCAGTTTTGCCTTGAGAGCATAACGATACATGGATTTCACCGCACTTAGCTGCTTGCAAACATAAGTTGCTTTACAACCCTGTTCCATCAAACCGCTAATCCAGTCACGCACCACATCGGCATCGGCTGTTTCGAGGGACTGATCATCGAGCGAGCTAACATACTCCGAGAAGTTATTGATAGCATCGCGGTATGTCTTCACGGTCAAAGGTGATGCCACCCGTTCCGTTTCCATATACCTGAGGAAATCATCGATAATCATGTGGCGAATTTACTGATTAAAATTCAGACCACAAAATAATTTAACAAATTTTAAATTATTCTTCGTTCTGACGCAGCTGCTGTACATAGATTGCGTGCTCCATCTTGAGGCGCTTGAGTACAGAAGGCTTGTTGAACTGCTGGCGAGAGCGAAGCTCCTTAACGACACCAGTCTTCTCAAACTTTCTCTTAAATTTCTTCAGCGCGCGCTCGATGTTCTCGCCTTCTTTTACGGGTACAATGATCATTTTGTTTTGTTTTAAATTTAATAATGTTGTAATATAAAAAAATATTTCGCCTAAGGTCATGCGAATGCCCAAAATGACAAACACACCAAAAGCGGGTGCAAAATTACTCTTTTTCTGCGAGATAGACAAATAATTTTACGAAAAAAGCATTTATTTCGTTGTGTTTTGTCGATTTCCGCCTAAAAATCGCTTGGTTTTCACATAATTTATGTATATTTGCCTCCAAATTACAACACCTAAAACAAAACTACAAAGAATTATCATTCAAAACAAAAAACTAATCATGCAAATTAAAAATTTAATTTTATCTGCCCTGCTCGGTATAACAACAACCGACAGTTTTGCCCAGGGACTCGCTAACGACCCTCGTGATGCACAGGCTCAGCAGCAAGGCTATTATTCTCAGCCTTATGCCTTCGTTCAGGCACAAGGCGGTCTGAACACGACTCTCGCATCTGGAAACGTAATGAAACCAACATTCAGTATTGCGGGCGGCTATATGTTCTCTCAGGCTATAGGTCTCCGTCTCCACATCAACGGAATGAACTCAAAGAACGGCTTTGAGAACGTTGCCGGAAAATACCAGTTCAAATACATCAACACCAACCTCGACCTGATGGTAAACCTCACCAATCTCGGAAAGAAGCCAAGCGGTCCGTTCAATGTCTATTTCGTAGCAGGTGCCGGTCTCGCATATTGCTGGAATAACGACGAGTTTGCAATTATTGCCAGCAAAGGTGTAATAAAGGAAGATATAAGCAACGCATGGATAAACAAGACCCACAAGGATCTGATCAGCCATAGCATCCGCGCAGGTCTGCTCTTCGACTACGACATCATGAAAAATGTCTCTGTAGGAGCCGAGTTTGACTTCAATAACCTCAGCGACCGCTTCGACTCAAAGTACAGCGGAAGCAACGACTGGATGGCAACTGGTCAGGTTTCCGTTACCTACAAGTTCGGACACAAGGCATACGGTAGCAATAAATCCAGCACGAATATAATAAGAAGGAGTAAATAACGAATTCTATCGGCATAGAGACTCCAATCTGCAAAACAGAAGGAGTTCTTGGTATAAAAAGAGCGGCGCAAGCCTATATCCACAAGGGCCGGCGCACGCTCTTTCTTTTTGCAGACACAAAATCGCAACTTCATTATCAATTCAAAATCAAGCACAAAAGCCCATGATACGAAAAGCAGAGAAAAAAGACATTCCGGGAATTATAAACCTGTTATATCAGGTAGATGCCGTTCACAATGGCATTCGTCCCGACCTGTTCAAAGGCAACACCTCCAAATACACGGAACAGGAACTTGAAGACATTCTCGACGATGGCGACAAGCCCATATTCGTCTATGATGACGGCAAGATATTGGGGCACGCTTTCTGCCAGATTAGCGAGGTCAAAAATCATAGGCTCCTACAAGATGCCAAGACCTTGTATATTGACGATATCTGCGTAGATGAGCAATCACGCGGCCGCCACATCGGAAAGGCTCTATACGAATACGTACGCGACTACGCGAAATCCATAGGCTGCCACAACATCACGCTCAATGTATGGGAAGGCAACGATTCCGCCTACAACTTCTACAAGAGCATGGGAATGCATATTCAGAAAACTGGTATGGAAACAATCCTTTAATCCTGTTTCTTCCCTCGCACCAACTCCTAATAGGCATATCTGGGGATTTTTCTATGCTATTTTAACATGAGTTCGACGAAATTCTTTATTACAAGCAGCAAGCTGCTTTTGCCTTGAATTTCGCCGAACTCACGTTATTTGATACATTTACTGAAAACCTCATCAAAATCCCTTGAGTCAGCCCTTCCTATAATATTCTGCTCTGGAGAAATAAAAATAAAGGTAGGAAAACAATCTACTGCATATTTTGCCATTATCTCAACTGCATTTTTATAATCATTCCATTCATGCCATGAGACTTTACCAAATGGCTGAGTATGCCAGATATTCTTTGAATCATACGATACCGTAACCAATTCAAGTTTATTCGCATATTTCTTAGTGACTTCTTCAAGATGAGGTCTCATCGCATAACATGCCCCACACCCCAAGCCACTAAATTCAAGAATCGTATATTTACCCTTGAACTCATTTAGGTGATGTTGTTTACCGTCAAGGTCGTACAACACAAAATCTGCCATTGGATCACCAATCTTCACCGCATTTGTTGGATATATTTCAGTCTTGATCTTAAGTGCTTCAAGCGTCTCCTTATATTCATGAGGTATGCTTTCATATAGTTTACGTATCTTTTCCATATAAACCACATTATCCGCCTTTTTCGCATAATTCATAAGACTGAGTAGTTCTTTCAACCATACGATGTTACGCTCTCTATCCTTAATATAATCAAGCATGTTCTCTACATAAGCAGAAGTCAAAGATTCCATCTTTGCAGATAAAGCGGCTCTCTTTCCTTTCAGCTCATTTATCTCACTTTCAGAACGGGTAGCATGCAACAAAGCCCCAATCTCGCTATACTGAGACTGTAAATCTATCCATTCTGGAATAGTTGACTTTTCATGTTCAAGATAGTTATTCGATTCTTTTTGAAGATAAAAATCATTCTCTACCTTCCATTTCATTCCATTCAGGCCATTTCCTGTAACTATAGTCTTTGTACCAGGTTCAGCATAAATAGGATATGTACTGCTATGCCCATCTATCGAAAGAAAAAATTCATGGATTGGAGTTTTAGGAGATTCCACAATACGGAATTTACCATTCGCAAGGGTATCAGTCGATGCCCCCATTCTCGAAGAGCCTTCGCTAACCCATATCATAACAACACTTCCCTCAGGAACTCCAGCCAATGTCCCTTCAAACACACAGGGTTCCAATGTTTTCTCTTTCTGATTAAGTGTTTCCTGTGCCTGAGCCCCCAATGCACTTAGCGCAAGCAAAAGCGTGAATATTGTTTTATACATTCGTCTTGTTTTGATTATTGTTTGACTATTGGTTTTAATTACGACACAAAAATACAAACAAAATCCGAAATATACAAATTTTTCATCAATTTTCCTACACCAAAGCAATTAATGTCTATTAAACTTCTATACCAAGGAAAAATGTCATAACAAACACGTAAGAAATTCCGTTGTACCTCCCCTCTTCCTCCATAGATACTCCATCGTTACTCCATCGTTACTCCATCGCAAGTCCATCGTTTCGATGGAGGATCGATGGACTAACGATGTAGTACTGATGGACCATCAGCTGAGTTACAAGGAAGAAACACAAGCTGTAACTACATCTTATTCCCCGATTAAGTGATGTGACTAATCACGTTTCTTACATCAAGAATGCTTTGCTCAATTATAATTTTTTTTAAATAACAGCCGTTTTTTGTGACGTTATGTTAATGATTGGGGATTACATCGCTTTTTTGAGTGGTTTTCGGGTTTTTATTATTAACTTTGCAGAAAATATTCGGATAAAACTAATTTTTAATTCTAATTATTATAACAAAAATCAAAAGATGAAAAAGTTTTTTTCTTATTTCATGATTTCATTGTGCCTTCTCGGCACATCAGTAGTAACATCATGTAGTAGTGATGATGATGACAAGGATGAAAGCCTTCCAGAACTCAAGTTCCAAAGTGATGCAGCCATCTATCAGTTAGAAGGCAACATGGAAGATATTCAGTACATAGAACTTACTACTGCCGGCAACTACATCATTCAGTATAACGGAATGGCGCCAAGCAGTTCTGTATCTATGAAGAACTTCGAATGCGGAACTTTCACAAAAGTAGATAACAGCTACCAACTCGAAGGAAAGAATACAACTCTCAAGATTGAGCCTAGTGGAGCTGGATATACTATTACTCTTGGCGAAAAATCATACACAGCAGTAAAGGTTGGTTCCATTGCATCTTTCACAAAGGAAAATCAAATGGAAAAAATCTGCCGCTCATGGAGAGTAAAGAAGGTATATGCAAACATAAGCAGTTCTGTTTTAAAGAATCCAGTCGCAGTAACTGCAAGCAATAGTAAAGAACTTCTGAAAAAACTTAACGATGAATATTCACTTCCTTATTTTGTAGAATTGGATTACATATGCTTCAGCAATACATATAAATACAATGATCGCCTTTCATATGTAGGAAAGACAGACGATTCCATCAAACGTAGCGTATGGCAATGGAATAACAGCAAGATTATTCTTGATGAATCAGGAGAACAAATCAATGTGACATTCGAAGGCACTACGATGAAGTTTGACCACAAGACTCTTGATGGTTCAACAACAATCGAATGGGGATACGAGTTCACAGCAACTCCTGTAAGAATAAAATAAACACTCGAAGTATATATGAAAAAGGGATGCTCAACGGCATCCCTTTTTTCGTATATCATCATCAACGGTTGAATATTATCTTTCTACCATTTTTTATATTTATCCCCTTTTGAGGACACAGAATTTTCTGACCTTGTAGATTATATACAGAAGATTGGTTATTTGATGATGGATAATACATATTCGCTATTGAAGTGGTTTCTACGAGAGAAGTATAGTAATATGTATTCTTAACCTCATTCTCATCCTTATCACGTCTTAGCACATACGATACTTTATAATCCTCTTCAAGTCCCGCTATGAGAGAGCCGGAAACTGATTTGTCATAATAGATTTCTTCCTCGCTTGCCAATATCTCCTTTCCCTGCTTCCTAATCTTCTTACCATAATCGGTAAAAGTGACATGGGTATAGTCGAAGAAATTGATAGTTTCATCATTCACTTCATAATGTGCAGAAATGATTTTATCATCGAATGAATGTGATAGTCCATCTCCGTTTGCCATTACATTCATCCAAGAGCCATCAGATTTTTCATACACAGAATAGTCACCTTCCACTTTTCCATCGACAATCTTGTTAGGAATATAATAATACTTAGCGTATGGCTCAGTGGCATTAGAAGTATAAATAAGGGTATAGTATGCGCTATCTATCGGCAACTGGTCATAATAAAACACTTCACGACTGATAAACTTTTCACTACCAAAAGGATATTTCTCTATCTCCTTCACCCTACCTTTCTCATCACGAATGTATTTATAGTTATATGTCTGCAGCTCTTCCTGAGACTTTATTTTTTCACCGTTACTTGCATATTCTGTATAGCGATTCATATAGAAGACTATACCATCAGAATAGTCGTATGTATATTCTGTCTTCAAGACTCCAGTTTCGTAATAATCCCTTACCATACTTTCCAGAGTAACCCACTGGTTTTCCCTATTCTCATATTTAGTCAAGACATAAAGCCTGCCATTCTTATACTCCTTTGTGTATTTATATTCAGGACCTACTATTGTCTCCCCAGTTCTATTACCATCTGCATCATAATTTATTTCATGCAGATTGTAGGATTTACCATCACTTTGCAAGTCATACGCCTTTGTACAACGAGATATGAGATTGTTATTTTCATCATAGGTTTTTGTCTCACAAGTTCTTGGCGACATCTTTTTGATATCCTCCACATAAACAGAATCGGTAAATTCCACACAACGGCCATCATCCTTTATCACACGCTCTTTCTTATGAACAAGCACGAACTGCCCTTCTTTCTCTTCGTAAGCACAATAGTTTGATAGTGTTCCGTCCTCTGCATATTCATAAACTTCCTTTCGTACAAGTTTGTCTCCTAGGAATGTATTCTTCATGACAGTCCGAAACAGTTCACCATACGTGAATTTGACTATATCCCCATTATCACTTACGATACTATCAAGTCTTTCTACATACTGAGTTGTCTGTGCCAATGAAGTCACAGAAAGAAGAAGGACGAATATTACGGTTGGTATCTTTTTCATTTAGGTTTATATTATAGGTTATATCTTTTATGAAAAAAGCAACTACTTATTACCAAGCAGTTGCCTCTTTTGCGTTGTCCCATAAGGACTCGAACCTTATCAAACAGAACCAAAACCTGTTGTGCTACCATTACACCATGGGACAGAACTATGTGCTAATTGAGAATTAATTTCTCAATGCGAATGCAAAGGTAATGTTTTTTTACGACATTACCAAATTTTCCGCTACTTAACTGTAATCAGATAGTAATTTTTCTTGCCACGCTGAGCGAGGAGATACTTACCATCAATAAGGTCAGCCTCTGTTACAACCTGATTAAGATCGCTTACTTTCTCCTTGTTGAGTGATACGCCACCACCCTGAATCATCTTACGGCACTCGCCCCTTGAAGGGAAGATAACCTTGTCTTTCTGCTCCTCATTTACAGGTGCTACGGCTGTGAGAACCTCAATAATGCCCTGGCCAAGCTGATCCTTTGCTATTGTGAATGAAGGAACTCCGTCGAATACGTCGAGGAATGTCTGCTCATCGAGTTTCTCAAGACCTTCCTTTGTGCTCTTACCAAAGAGTATGCCAGAAGCCTCAACAGCCATATCATAGTCCTCCTGTGAGTGTACCATAACGGTTACCTCCTGAGCGAGACGCTTCTGAAGCACACGACGACCTGGATCCTGCTTATGCTCCTCGATAAGAGCATCAATAACATCCTTCTCAAGTGATGTGAAGATCTTGATGTACTTCTCAGCATCATCATCGCTCACATTCAGCCAGAACTGATAGAACTTATAAGGAGATGTGCGCTTGCGATCAAGCCAGATGTTACCAGACTCAGTCTTACCGAACTTCTTACCGTCAGCCTTTGTGATAAGCGGACAAGTAAGAGCGTATGCCTCCTGATCATTACCGAGAGTACGACGGATAAGCTCTGTACCAGTTGTCATGTTACCCCACTGGTCATTACCACCAAGCTGCATCTTACAATTCTTTGTCTGATAGAGGTGGAGGAAGTCATAACCCTGAAGAAGCTGATATGTGAACTCGGTGAAAGAAAGACCGTCACGAGCCTCACCGTTGAGACGCTTCTGAACAGAATCCTTAGCCATCATATAGTTAACTGTGATGTGCTTACCAACAGTACGGGCGAAATCAAGGAATGTGAAGTCCTTCATCCAGTCGTAGTTGTTCACCATCTCTGCCGCATTAGGACCTTCAGCCTCGAAATCAAGGAACTTTGAAACCTGCTTCTTGATACATTCCTGGTTGTGATAGAGAGTCTCGGCATCAAGGAGGTTACGTTCCTGTGACTTTCCTGAAGGATCACCAATCATACCAGTTGCGCCACCTACGAGAATTATAGGCTTATGTCCACAACGCTGGAGGTGACGGAGCATCATAATGCCACAAAGGTGACCTATATGGAGAGAATCAGCGGTAGGGTCTGTACCAAGATATGCAGTAACCATCTCCTTCTGGAGAAGTTCCTCTGCACCAGGCATAACCTGTGCGAGCATACCGCGCCATTTGAGTTCTTCAATAAAATTTTTCATAAAGCCTCTCCCCCCGCCCTCCCCCGTAGGGAGGGAGCCGGATTGCTAAAGGAGGGATATCCGGATTGTTATTGTTATTATTTTATCTTATTATCTTAATCTACAAGTCGAAAGCCTCAACCTTATATCGCGATTACCTTGTTGGCGTTAGCGGCTCCCTCCCTACGGGGGAAGGCGGGGGGAGAGGCCCTTCTTTAGGGAACAGGATCATATCCCGAACCTCCCCAGGGATGACATCTGAGCAAGCGTTTTATTCCGAGCCATAATCCCTTTAGCGGACCATGTTTCACAATGGCCTGACGCATATACTCAGAGCACGTGGGAGTGAATCTGCACGAAGGCGGAGTATAGGGGCTTATGAGATGCTGATACACCCATATCGGGGCAAGGAGCAGGGAAATGATTATCTTTCTCATTTTGCGAGTTTCTCACCCAACCTACGCAGGAGCCCTACTACCTTTTCTTCTACCTCAGCAGAGTCATGATGCAGATGATCAAGCCAGATAAATGCCATTGCGAGGTATTTCCCTTCAGGAATCTCATACAAGTCGCGATGACGCCTATATGCCTCCCTTACCTGTCGCTTCACCCTATTACGGTCAACAGCGTGTTTAAAGCATCTCTTAGGAACAGAGACAAGCATTTGCGCATCAGCAACCTCTGTATTACTTCCGTTATTCTCCAAAGCCTCATCATTATGGTCAAGTACCATAAAGACAAGACGGAGAGGGAAGCAGGACATTGATTTGCTTCCACCTCCGACGAAGAGACGATCGATGAGCTTACGGCTCACTAACTTCTCCTTCTTTGGAAACGAAAAGTTATTCCTCATTATCTATAAGATACCTGCGAAGAGCACCTGTCATAGATGGGTACTTCTCCGTAGGAGCCTCGAGGTCGAGCGTGAGACCGAGATCCCTGACAGCCTTGGCAGTCGCAGGACCGAATGCAGCAATCTTTACCTCACCAGGCTTCATATTTGGGAAGTTCTCGTGTAGTGACTTCAAACCAGCAGGAGAGAAGAACACGAGCATATCATAGTCAAAGTTTGCTATCTCCTCTTCTGTGAAGTTGTTGCTAACAGTACGGTACATATAGCATTCCTTGTGGTCGAGTTCCTTTGAGTCAAGAAGCTTGGTAACAGTATCGTTAGCTACATCACTCAGAGGTACGAGATACTTCTCGTTCTTATGCTTAACCATTGCAGGAAGCAAATCGTCAATCTTACCTGTTGTACCGAAGAACACCTTACGCTTGCGATACTGCACATACTTCTGAATATAGAGAGCGATAGTCTCTGTCACGCAGAAATACTTGAGATCCTCAGGAATGGTGACACGTGTCTCCTTCGCAAGCTTGAAGAAGTTGTCTATAGCGTGGCGGGAAGTGAATACAATAGCGGTATAGTCAGCAATATTGACCCTCTGGTCACGGAACTCGCGTGTTGATATCCCTTCCACCTTGATGAACGGACGAAAGACCAGTTCCACATCAAAGTCCTCGGCAATATCATAGTACGGAGACTTGTCGCTTGCCGGCTTTGGTTGTGATATCAGAATCTTCTTTACCATTTCTCTTTTTATTGAAAATTTGTTTAATATGTTACCTTCAGTAATTTATCTATGAGCATTAAAACTCCCCCCAATGTTGCAAGAGGTACGATTTCGAGGGTGCAAAAGTACAAAAAAAACTGCAAAAAATACGCTTTTCTTTGAAAAAAGATGCGATAAACCTTATAAAATGATAATAATTTGATAAAAACAATGATCAAAACGGTAGAAATTAACAGTATTTTGGTCGGCAAAGCGAAGAAAGTATAGACCAAAACAACTGGCAATAACATCACCCCTTCGAAAGACGTAAGGAACAATCTCGTTCTTACCGACTCTCCTATCTGATGAGCAGAAAAGAAAGTCCAGTTTGCCCATACATAGAACAGTTCTTTCAGAAGAAAAATCCCGAATACAGCGAGCAAGAAAAGTCCCAGTAATTGATACGTTCCTATGGTGTATGTCTCCGTCGTAGTATCCACCAAACAATAGAAACATGAGAGCGACAACAACGCCCCAGTCTGGAAGCACAAGAAGAACTGGTAGTTCACCTCACCGGCCGTTTCCTTATATTCTATAGAGTCGAAGGAACTGCCCGGATATACAAAGCTCTTCAACTGGTATATAATGAAACGCATAGAGCGCGATACCACCAATATCGTAAGGATGAAGAAAGCGAGCAGAACACTCGTCATCAAACTGTCATTAGATACCAGATAGGGAATTGGATCACCTGCTATACCCATTCTGCCACCATTTATCTCAGGATGCATAAGCGAGTCGTTGGTGAAATACGTCTCCTTATAATATTGCGGTATAGAGACCTCATACACGCTCTTTCCCAAAGATTCTCCAGGAAGTCGGAGAGTATCAGGACGAGAGGAATAATGTATCTCTCCCGGATGGAATGCTGCCTGAATAGCAGAATCCTGTTGGGCAGGAGTAGCATCCTTTGGCAAGGTACGGAGAATCTGATACGGATGACGAAACTTACCAACCGTACTGTCCTTCAGCAGCATCTCACCATTTTCCTCTACTGAAGAAACAGCATGCTGTGTATGTATCGAATCGCTTAAATGCAAAATGCCTTCTTGATATCCTCTACCTTGTCAAGCTTCTCCCATGTGAAGAGCTCTACCTCTATCTCCTTCGTCTCGTGATAGAGGCTTGTGAATGTCTTCTTAACAACCTCGTTCTTTCTGCCCATGTGACCGTATGCGGCTGTCTCAAGATACATTGGCTGACGAAGCTTCAACTGACGCTCTATTGCCTTTGGACGAAGGTCGAACATCTCCTTTATCTTTGCAGCAATCTCGCCGTCGCTCATCTTCACGTTTGAACGGCCATAGGTATTCACATAAACGCTTACCGGCTCTGCAACACCAATTGCGTATGCTACCTGAACGAGCATCTCGTCTGCCACACCGGCAGCTACCATGTTCTTGGCAATATAGCGAGCAGCATAGGCTGCAGAACGGTCAACCTTTGAAGAATCCTTTCCTGAGAAAGCGCCACCACCATGAGCACCCTTGCCTCCGTAGGTATCAACGATGATCTTACGACCAGTAAGACCGGTATCTCCATGAGGACCTCCGATTACGAACTTACCTGTTGGGTTCACATGATATGTGATATTGTCGTTGAAAAGGGCAAGAACCTTCTCTGATGTTATCTGAGCCTTGACACGAGGGATAAGGATATTGATTACATCCTCACGAATCTTGGCAAGCATGAGCTTGTCGGCATCATCCTGAGTTGTGATGCTTGGAACTCCCGGCTTGATGAATTCATCATGCTGGGTAGAGACAACGATTGTATCTATTCGCTGCGGAATGCCCTCATCGCTATATTCAACAGTAACCTGAGACTTTGAATCAGGACGGAGATATGTCATTACCTCTCCCTCACGACGGATATCAGCAAGAGTCTTCACAAGCATGTGACTAAGCTCCAGACTGATAGGCATATAATTGTCGGTCTCGTTCACGGCATAGCCGAACATCATGCCTTGGTCGCCTGCACCTTGATTGTCCTCCATCTCCTGACGCTCAGCATCAGTAAGGGCTGCCTTCTTACGATCCACACCACGGTTGATATCTCCACTCTGCTCGTGGATAGCCGTAAGTATGCCGCAAGAATTACCATCAAACATATACTCAGCCTTGGTATAGCCAATCTTGTTGATTGTACGGCGAGCTATTGCCTGAAGGTCGATATACTCAGTAGATGACACCTCACCCATGATACACACCTGTCCTGTTGTGCAGAATGACTCGATAGCACAACGTGCATTTTCGTCGTATGCAAGGAACTGGTCAAGGAGAGCATCACTAATCTGATCGGACACCTTATCTGGGTGGCCTTCTGAAACTGATTCTGAAGAGAAAAGATATGACATATTATTTGTACCTTAAAGGTGGGTTCTATAAATTAGCTTTGTTAAGATTTTGAGACTTTTTCGAGAGTTATTTGCAAGTGAACGAAGGAGTTATGCGGGCATAACGACTGAGCGAACTTGCAAATTAATCCGAAAAGAGGCCAAAAGATAACAAAACGCGCCCCACAGCAATTTGAATATTTTACGGTGGTAATTTATAGAAACCACCTTATATTTTTAGGGTGCAAAATTACTATTTTTTTCCCGAATAGCAAAATGTTTCAACATTTTTTACCAGAATATACCAAATAATAGGTAAGTCCGTCAAAAAAGGGAAACGGATTCATCTGATTTTTATGATAGCTAGCGCAATAATGTGTCTGCAATTAACATCAGATAAATCGGATAAATCCGTTTCTTTTTCTTTAATAAACTCTCAATGCTACATAAGAGCCTTGCTATTACTTATTGCTCTTCAAGAGCCTTATCCACCTTCTCTGCCTATGCGCATAAAAACATTTTGCCCATAGATAGACAAACAATGTCTTCCAACCCGCATCTATCTCAACGATATCCGAGTAAAGACAATGTTTATCATCTATTTCTTTTAGCTCAATCCTATGATTCCATACAGGAACATGCTCATTTCCTTCATGCGTATATATCCCATTGTCTATATCAAAAGATATCACATTTATCTTATGCGTTCCAAAAGGAATGACGCCGAAAAGTCTGAGCTTATATTCCGAACTTGTACCTGCTTTCCATACAGATATATGTTACCCTATAGGAGTAAACGTTGCGTATGGCTTTGCTATATATTGCAAAAGTCTAAGCTTTTGTAATTTGCAAAACACTTCTTCTTTAGAAGCTGGGAAAACTGATGTCTTGACTACTTTACTGCTATTTTTCATTTATAGAATTTAAAGAACTCACAAAAAAAGACTCCTCAAATTTATACTTTTTGATGAATCCATTAATCCTTGAAGATGTTGTATATATGATGAAGTGAACGGCGTGTATCCCAAATAAAAGACACATTAACATATTCATCTTCAAGCCAATATATGACAGAAATCTCTTTAGAGACAACAAGCTTGCGATACTCTCTCATATTATTACTAATCTCCGGGATTACAGGGCACATAGTTGGAAATTCAGCAAGTTTCTCAATTGAGGTCAATATTATTTCCTCTATTGTCACTTGTTGAAGAAAGCCGAATGTCTCAAAGCTATAATCCAAGACATCCGTCAGACTATTGTATGCATGCTGTGACCATCTTATTTTCATGTCTGCGAGCCTTCAGCATATCCTTAACCTGACTATGTGTATACGTCTTGTCTTCGGCAAAGTCCTTATCGCTCTTTGACATCATTTCCTTAAGGAACCAAGCATTTTCTGAAGTCATTTTTTCTGTCATATCTGCCACGCTTATATGGTTACAATTGCAAAATTACAACTTTTTTCCCGAACCGCAAAATGTTTAAGCGTTTTTTACCAGAATATACCAAATAATAGGTAAGTCCGACAAAAAAGGGAAACGGATTCATCTGATTTTTCTGATAGCTAGCGCAATAATGTGTCTGCAATTAACATCAGATAAATCGGATAAATCCGTTTCTTTTTACCAAGTTCTCTTTCAATTAATAAACAAACGAACTTCCTCCGAGGAACTCGCGCAACAGACTTGCCGGTGGAATCTGGCTTTCAGAGAGAGGCTTGATATACTTGAGGAACTTCAGCAATCTGTATGCCTCGTTATACTCGTCAGCCGATTCTGGAACCTGCTCAAGAAGCGGTTCTGCCTGTGTCTTGATAACGGCAAGCTCAAAGAGCATAGCCGTATTGAACATAGCATCCGCATTCTCCTGATAAGGGAATATCCACTTGTTCTCTCCAGCCCTTACACTTGGCCATCTGCGAATGGTTTCCTGAGCAGAACATCCGCGATACTTATAGTCACGTATTATCCTGCGTAACAGACGGTTATCTGTTGTCGGGATATAATTGTGATTGTCGAGAAGAACGGTTGTTAGAGCCGAAGCATATACTCGGAAAATATACTCCTGCGGAATATTAGCCGTAAGCTCTGGGTTTAGCGCATGAATACCTTCAATAACAAGCACATCGTTTGGGTTCATACGAAGTTTCTTGCCACTCTTCAAACTCTTACCCGACGTGAAATCATAGCGAGGCAATTCCACCTCCTCACCCTTGAAGAGAGCCTCTAGCTGTTGGTTAAAAAGCTCAAGGTTAAGGGCATGTATTGACTCAAAATCGTAGTCGCCCTTCTCGTCCTTCGGAGTATTTTCCCTATCAAGGAAATAGTCATCCAGAGATATGCCTATCGGATGAATACCATTAGTCAGCAACTGTATGCTCAATCGCTTGCAAGTGGTAGTCTTTCCAGAGGAAGAAGGACCAGCGATAAGAACGAGTTTGACACCTCGGCGAGAGGCTATCTCATCAGCAATACGGCTTATTTTCTTCTCCTGAAGAGCCTCAGAAAGATTTATCAGTTCTGCCGAATGGCCTAACATTATCGCCTTGTTAAGAGTACCTATCGTACTGATACCGAGAATATTCTGCCATTGATGATGCTCACGGAATATGTCGAACATCTTATTCTGGCGAACAAACTCCCCAAGCTTTGAAGGATTAGAGAGAGACGGGATTCTAAGCAACAATCCATCATAGTAAGGCTCAAGTCCGAACAAATACAACTGACTGGTATTTGTCATCATCGAACCATAGTAATAATCCTTATAACCATCCAATTCATAATAGACGGTATATATCTTACCCGTGGTCTTCAGAAGCTCCACCTTTGTCTGGTCGCCCAGTTTCTCGAACATCTCGATAGCCTCTTCCGTAAGGCACTCACGACGCTCAATCGGCATTCCCGCATCGATTATCTCGCGCATCCTATCACGAAGAGCAGACGCATCATCAGGAGTAACCTCTCGACCAATCTTCAAATCACAGAAGAAACCGTTGCTCACAGGGATGTCAATCACCACGCTTCCGTCAGGATAAAGATCGTGTATAGCCTTACAGAGCACAAGGAAAAGCGTGCGGGTATATACTCTCATTCCTGTAGAAGAAGTGAGATCCATATACTCAATCGTCTTGGCATTATACACACGGAAATTCAGGCCCTCAGTCTTGTTGTTCACCTTCACGCAAACAGGAGGCGTAACAAGATTGATAGACTGCTCCTTATTAAGAATGTCATATATCTCAGCAAGAGTACTTCCCACGTCAACCTTAACGGTCTGACCGGAATTCTTACAACGGATTTTTACTTGTTTTATCATAATTTTCAAAAGGTTTTAGCAGACGGATAATTCACCATCATAGTTATAATGGTTGCAAATATACATAAATATTTTGAAAAACTATGTTTTTTGCAAGAAAATTTTGTTTTTTACCAAACGCAGAGACGCAAAGACACAAAGTTATAGTCTTGCTATAATCATTAATGTTATAATGCTCGTATAGATGTCTCAGGGAAATAATCTCCTAATGCTTTCTTGTATGCCTCTATGCTATTAGCCGGAACATATACAGGGATAGATTTATTGACGTCCTTAAAAACATCTTCCTCAAATCTCGGAGGCATGCTTCCTTCAAAAGTTATTGAGGTGAGAGCATAACAATTAAAAAAAACACCTTCTCCAATACTCGTCACAGAGTTAGGGATTGTGATTGATTCGAGCACTGAGCAATCATAGAAAGCATAATCTCCAATACTCGTCACAGAGTTAGGGATAGTGACAGAAGTGAGACTTTCACAACCTTTGAAAGCACCTTCTCCAATACTCGTCACAGAGTTGGGGATAGTGATTGTGGTGAGACTATCACAACCATCGAAAGCCCCATGTCCAATACTCGTCACAGTATTGGGGATAACGGCATTCTTACATCCTGCAATCAAAGTATTGGATTTCGTTTCTATTATGGCATTACAATTGTCTCTGCTGTCATATTTTGCGTTTCCTTCTTCTACTATTATTGAGGTGAGACCAGAGCAATCAGAAAAAGCATAACGTTCAATACTTGTCACAGAGTTAGGGATTGTGATTGATTCGAGCACTGAGCAATCATAGAAAGCAATACTTCCAATACTTGTCACGGAGTTCGGAATTGTGATAGAGGTGAGACCAGAGCAACCAGAGAAAACAGTATCTTCAATTCTTGTCACAGAGTTAGGGATTGTGATTGAGGTGAGACTTTTGCATCCATCGAAAGCAGATTCTCCAATACTTGTCACGGAGTTAGGGATTGTGACAGAGGTGAGGCTTAAGCATCTCCCGAAAGCCCAATCTCCAATACTCGTCACGGAGTTAGGGATTGTGATTGAAGTGAGACTTTCACACCCCCCAAAAGCCTCATATCCAATCCTCGTCACAGAGTTTGGGATTGTAACAGAGGTGAGAGCATAACAAGCTTCAAAAGTACCTTCTCCAATACTCGTCACAGAGTTAGGGATTGTGATTGATTCGAGCTCTGAGCATCCTTTGAAAGCAAATTTTCCAATACTTGTCACAGAGTTCGGGATTGTGACTGAGGTGAGACTTACGCAATAAGTGAAAGCCTCTTGTCCAATACTCGTCACACCATTCTCAATTACAATCTTCTTGATTTTCTCTCGTTCACTATACCAAGGAGCAATAGTTTGCCCAGTGTTTGTATCATAAAAAATTCTATAATCAGGCATATCCGTTCCTGATATGGTCAACGTACCATCATCTGACAATTTCCATCTTATCTCCGCATTAGTTGCAGAGAATGAAAACAAGGCGAGGAATATAATGAGTAGATACTTGCTCATAAATTGTTATAGTATGTTTGGGGTATTTAGTATAATGCAATAATATACCATCGGATGCAAAAATACATAAAACATCTGACAACTCCAAATATTTACGAGAAAAATAGGTTTTCTCCATAAATCTCCATATTTTTCCCTTCGTTGAAAATCCCTCTTGACAACGCTCTTCATCCGATGATAATACCATTATAATACCATAATATTACCATTATAATACCATAATAATACCATAAACTATGGTAATATTATGGTAATTTAAAGGTAAATTAAAGGTAAATTAAAGGTTTTTTAATGGGAATTACTTCCTTTTCAGAACGGGAATTCAGATAAACCAGATAAATTCTTCTTTTGAACACAGATTGCACAGATTAAAGGGATTTTTTCGCTTGCACTCGTGATTGACATCTGTGTTATCTGTGAAATCTGTGGTTTATAAAAAATTTACAGATAATTTACTTTCTAAGAAACAGCTTGCTGTTAAGTTTCTACATTTTTTCCGCTTTTTCGCTTTTATCTCTGCAATTTTTATTACTTTTGCACTCAAAAATCAGAGACGTACACCAGCCTTCTAGGCTGACACATACTATTTTCTTCGTGCGAACCAAAGTTTGCATCCATCTATGGACAAGGACATAAGAAAGAAATATCAACGCTATCTGAGATTGGAGCGAGGACTTTCAGAGAACACGCTGGAGGCATATATGCTCGATCTTGACAAACTCCTCACTTTCCTTCACGACAAGGGTGTGGCTCCAGAAAGCGCATCCCTTCACGATCTGGAGGAATTCTGCGGAGCTTTGTTCGACCTTGGTATATCCACTCGTTCTCAGGCAAGAATACTATCGGGCGTGAGGAGTTTCTACCGTTTCCTTGAACTTGACGGATATATCGACAATGATCCGAGCGAGCTGTTGGAATCGCCCACACAGGACAAGCATCTGCCTGAGGTTCTGTCGCTTAAAGAGGTTGATATGCTTGAGGCAAGCATAGACCTCAGCAAGTGGGAAGGACAACGCAACAAGGCTATAATAGAGGTCTTGTTCTCTTGTGGCTTGCGAGTATCAGAACTTGTCAATCTCACGCTATCACATCTGTACCTTGACGAGCAATATGTAAGGGTGGTGGGAAAAGGCTCTAAGGAAAGGCTCGTACCAATATCAGAAAAGGCCATACAAGAACTACGCAACTGGTTCATAGACAGAAACATGATGACGAACATAAAGAAAGGCGAAGAAGACTATGTCTTCCTTAATCGCCGTGGGGCTCATCTCACCCGTACCATGATTCTCATCATGATAAAGCAACAGGCAATAGAAGCAGGTATCAAAAAGACTATTTCCCCCCACACTCTAAGGCATAGTTTCGCAACAGCCTTGCTTGAAGGAGGAGCAGATTTGAGAGTTATCCAGGCACTTCTCGGGCATGAGAAAATCGCCACAACCGAAATCTACACCCATATCGATATGAGTACGCTAAGACAGGAAATCCAGTTGCATCATCCGAGAAGTAATAGAAAGTAAATTTGGATTAAATGCTCCGCTTGCGCGGAGATATTTTTTGAAAGTAAATTATCAGTAAATTAGAATCAGTAAATTATTGTGCGGCATCCGCCGCTTGGAAATTATAAGGCTTAAAAAATTTACTGAATTAATTTACTGGTTTAATTTACTGATAATTTACTTTCCAAACTCTCCCACGCAAGTGGGATTTACTTTCCAAAATTCAAGTTTTGCGAAGGAAAACGGACGATTACACCTCTTTATTAAATATTCTTCGACGTTTTTTCTTCTTTCTACATTTTTTTTACTAACTTTGTGCCCTAAAGTTTAAAATAATCCCAACTAATGGAACAAAAACAATATAAACGTACTACCGTAACTGCCGCTCTGCCATACGCAAACGGTGGTGTGCATATTGGTCATCTGGCTGGTGTTTATGTGCCAGCAGATATCTATGTGCGCTATCTTCGACTGAAGAAGAAAGATGTTGTGTTCATCGGAGGTTCTGATGAACATGGTGTGCCTGTTACAATCCGTGCCCGTAAGGAGGGCATCACAGTACAGGAGGTTGTTGACCGCTATCACGAGATGATCAAGAAGTCTTTCGAGGAATTCGGCATCTCATTCGATATATATTCTCGCACAACAAGCGAGACCCATCATAAGTTCGCTTCTGATTTCTTCCGTAAGCTTTACGATGACGGCAAGCTTCAGGAGATTGTTGAGGAGCAGTATTGTGATGAGGTTACTGGTGAGTTCCTTACCGACCGTAACATCGTGGGTACTTGTCCTCGTTGTGGTGCTGAAGGCGCTTACGGCGACCAATGCGAGAAGTGTGGCGCTACCCTTTCTCCAGACGAGCTTATCAACCCAACCAACAAGAACAACCCAGGTCATGGTCTTGTGAAGAAGCCAACAAAGAACTGGTACCTACCACTTGGCGAGTATCAGAACTGGCTTAAGGAGTGGATTCTTGACGGTCATAAGGAATGGCGTTCAAACGTATATGGCCAATGTAAGAGTTGGTTGGATATGGATCTTCAGCCACGCGCTATGACCCGCGACCTTGACTGGGGTATTCCTGTTCCTGTTGAGGGAGCAGAGGGCAAGGTGCTCTATGTTTGGTTTGATGCCCCTATCGGCTATATCTCAAACACAAAGGAGCTTTGCGAGAAGAACCCAGAGAAATGGGGCACATGGCAGAAATGGTGGCAGGATGAGGACACACGTCTTGTTCACTTCATCGGTAAGGACAACATCGTGTTCCATTGCCTTATCTTCCCTGTTATGATGAAGGCTCATGGTGGCTATATCATGCCAGACAACGTGCCAGCAAACGAGTTCCTCAACCTTGAGAACGACAAGATATCAACATCACGCAACTGGGCTGTATGGCTCCACGAGTATCTCGTTGACCTCCCAGGAAAGCAGGACGTTCTCCGCTATGTTCTTACGGCAAATGCTCCTGAGACAAAGGATAACAACTTCACTTGGAAGGATTTCCAGGAGCGCAACAACTCTGAACTTGTGGCTATCTACGGTAACTTCGTGAACCGTGCACTTCAGCTCACAAAGAAGTATTTCGAGGGTGTTGTTCCTGCTATGGGCGAGCTTCAGGATGTTGATAATCAGGCAATCAACGAGTTCAAGGACGTGAAGAAGAACGTAGAGGAACTCCTTGATCAGTTCAAGTTCCGTGAGGCTCAGAAAGAGGCTATGAACCTTGCCCGTATAGGCAATCGATATATCACAGAATGTGAGCCTTGGAAGCTCTGGAAGACAGATCCAAAGCGCGTTGAGACAATCCTTCACGTTTGTCTTCAGCTCACAGCTAACCTCGCTATCGCATTCGAGCCATTCCTTCCATTCTCAAGCAAGAAGCTCAGGGAGATGCTCAACCTCAGCTCATTCGACTGGGAGCAGCTTGGTTCTATGGATATCCTCAAGGCAGGTCATCAGCTTGGTGAGCCTTCACTTCTCTTTGAGAAGATTGAGGATGCTACCATTGAGGCTCAGCTTCAGAAACTTGAGGACACAAAGAAGGCTAACGAGGCAGAGAATTTCGAGCCAGAGCCATTCAAGGAGAATGTCGATTTTGATACATTCGAGAAACTTGACATCCGCGTAGGTCTCGTAACATCTTGCGAGAAGGTGAAAAAATCAAAGAAGCTCCTCAAATTCCATATCGATGACGGAACAAAGGACGGTCGCACAATCCTCTCAGGCATAGCAGCCTACTATGAGGATCCACAGGAGCTTGTTGGTAAGCAGGTGCTCTTCGTTGCAAACTTCGAGCCACGCAAGATGATGGGCGAAGAGAGCCAGGGCATGATCCTCTCAGCCGTTAACTTCGACGGTTCACTCTCTGTTACGACAACGAGCAAGGAGGTTAAGCCGGGATCAATAGTATCATAAATTAAAAATGAAAAATGAAAAATTATAAAATACAGATTACCATTTCAAGGTAAAAACCGTATCTTGTATTTTTCATTTTTCACTTTTCATTTTTCATTTAATTTTTGCAATAAATGATTGAAAAAGAAATAACTCTTGCAGTCTTGAAGGCTGTCAAGGAACTATACGGACAGGAAGTGCCTGAGAAGATGGCACAACTGCAAAAGACACGCGCAGAGTTTGAGGGCAACCTCACTCTCGTGGTATTCCCATTCGTGAAGATGGCTCGCAAGAAGCCGGAAGAGGTTGCTGCCGAGATTGGCGAATACCTCGTAAAGAACAGCACATCGGTTGCTGCATACAACGTGGTAAAGGGTTTCCTTAACCTCGTTATTGCCCCAGAGGCATGGGTATCTCTTCTCAACGCTATTGATGCTGATGAGCATTATGGCGAGAAGAAGGCAACAGAGGATTCTGACCTCGTGATGATTGAGTATTCATCTCCTAACACCAATAAGCCTCTGCACCTCGGTCATGTGCGTAACAACCTCCTCGGTTGGTCTCTTGCACAGATTATGGCTGCTAACGGCCATAAGGTTGTAAAGACAAACATCGTGAACGATCGTGGTATTCACATCTGTAAATCTATGCTTGCTTGGCAGAAGTGGGGTAATGGTGAGACTCCTGAGACTTCTGGCAAGAAGGGCGACCACCTCATCGGCGACTACTATGTAGCTTTTGACAAGCACTATAAGGCTGAGTGCGACGAACTTGCAAAGAAGTACGTTGCGGAGGGCATGACTGAGGATGCTGCAAAGGAGAAGGCAAAGCAGGAGGCTCCTCTTATCAAGGAGGCTCACGATATGCTCGTTAAGTGGGAGAACAACGACCCTGAGATTCGCGCTCTCTGGGCAAAGATGAACGAATGGGTTTATGCCGGATTCAACGAGACATACAAGGCTCTCGGCGTTAGCTTCGATAAGATTTACTACGAGTCAAATACATATCTCGAGGGCAAGGAGAAGGTGGACGAAGGTCTTGCAAAGGGCTTCTTCTATCGTCGTCCAGACAACTCTGTATGGGCTGACCTTACAAGCGAGGGTCTTGACGAGAAGCTTCTTCTGCGTTCAGACGGCACATCCGTTTATATGACTCAGGATATCGGTACAGCAAAGCTCCGTTTCCAGGACTACCCTATCGACCAGATGATCTACGTAGTAGGTAACGAGCAGAACTATCACTTCCAGGTTCTCTCTATCCTTCTTGACAAGCTCGGATTCAAGTGGGGTAAGGATCTCGTTCACTTCTCTTACGGTATGGTGGAGCTGCCTAACGGTAAGATGAAGTCTCGTGAGGGAACGGTAGTAGATGCCGACGACCTTATTGCAAGTATGATTAACGATGCCTATGAGGTTTCCCGCGACCACGCAAAGAAAGTGGATATGACCGAGGAAGAAAGCCGTGAGGTAGCCCGTATCGTGGGTATGGGTGCTCTGAAGTACTTCATCCTCAAGGTTGATGCTCGTAAGAATATGCTCTTCAACCCAGCAGAATCTATTGATTTCAACGGAAACACAGGTCCGTTCATCCAATATACCTACGCTCGTATCCGCTCTATCCTCCGCAAGGCTGAGGAACAGGGTTTGAAGGTTGAGCAGATGAATGGTGGCGTAGAACTTGCAGAGAAGGAGATTGAGCTTATCCAGAAGACATCTGAGTATGCAGCAGCCGTTGCACAGGCAGGTAAGGACTACTCTCCATCTGGTATCGCAAACTACTGCTACGAGCTTACAAAAGCGTTCAACCAGTTCTATCACGACTACTCTATCCTCGGCGAGGAAGATGCAAAGAAGAAGCAGTTCCGCTTGCTCCTTGCAAAGAACGTGGCAAAAACCCTGAAGAACGGTATGGCTCTCCTCGGAATTGAGGTTCCAGAGAGAATGTAAACAATAATTACGAATTACTAATTGCGAATTACTTGTTTGTAATTTGTAATTAGTAATTCGTAATTATCAAGGTAATGTAAAACAAAGAAAACTAAAAACCTAAACAACAGAATAATATTATGGCTTATCAAGAACAAAGAACAACGGGTTACGGAACTCGTGTAGGTAATTCATTTAAGGCTATCGGTACTGGATTTATTCTGTTCTGTATTGGAACAGCTCTCCTTTGGTGGAATGAAGGACGAACAGTAAAGACAGAGAAAATGCTCGAAGAAGTAGGCGGTTCTTATGTTGAGATGGAAAATCCTAACAAGAAGGACGCATCTCTCGACGGAGAACTTATCTGCGGATCAGCATTGGCAACAACCGAGGACTCTCTTAGCGACAATCAGTTTGGCGTTGGCGCAAAGGCTATCGCTCTTCATCGCCGAGTAGAATACTACCAATGGGTAGAGGATTCTAAGGAAAGTAGCGAAGACAAACTTGGCGGTAAGGAAGTTACCACCACAACATATACATATTCCAAGAAATGGGTTAGCCAACCTATCGAGTCTTCCGAGTTCAAGGATCCTGCCTATCAGAACAAGAATATGGTGCTCACAACCGTTGAGGAGTCTGAACAGTATGCCGAGAATGTAAAATTCGGTGCATACCAGCTCAACGAGACCTTGATACATATGATTTCATCACGCGAAGGTCTTGACCTTAACATCAATGAGGATATGCTTAACCAGCTCGACAAGAACGCACAGACAGCCTACGAGCGTTTCTATGGCGTGAAGAAATCTGCAAAACAGACGGTTGAGCAACTGGCAGAAACAACCGTTCTCTCTGATTCCGCAAAGGCTGTTGCCGACTCTCTAAAAGCCGTTAATGATAGTATTATCAAGAACGCGGTAAACAAGAAAGACTTTGAATATGTCCATCAGGCAGGCAATGTGTTATATTTCGGTCGTGTGCCTGGCTCACCAGAGATAGGTGATGTTCGTGTGACATTCGAGAAGGTCGTTCCTGCAAAGGTTACAGTCATGGCTGTTGTTGATGGCGACAGTTTCAAGTCATTCAAGGCGAAGAACGGCAAGCGTTTCCAGAGGCTCGTAATGGGCAAGAAGAGTGGTGACGAGATTATCGACATAGAGAAGGAAACAAACAATATGCTTCTCTGGGTATTCCGTATTTTCGGAGTCATGTTGGTAATCGGCGGTCTTAAGGGTATCTTCGGTTTCTTGGAGACAATACTGAAGGTTGTTCCATTCATAGCAAACATCTTCGGATGGGGTGTCGGTGTTGTCTGCACGATATTAGGCCTGGTATGGTCGCTTATCATCATCGCAATAGCATGGCTTTTCTATCGCCCTATACTTGGCATCACATTACTTGTCATAGCCGGATTCCTAACATGGGTATTTGCTTTCAAGGGCAAGGACAAGCTGAAAGAACTGGCTGCAAAAGGTAAGAAATAAATGAGAAAAGCAATCCTATCAATATCAGTCATACTGCTTATGTGTGCCTGTGGCGGTCAAACTCAGGAACCTACACAGGAGAATGATTCTGCAACGACCTCTGTTGAAAAGACAGAAACAAAGGGGGCGTCTGCAAAAGACATTCCCGATTTCGTCACACGCGTATATAACAAGGTGAATGAGGTTATGTCACAGCAGGTAGTAAATACCTCTATTCTTGACAGCGCATTCTTCGCCCCAAGCTATACCGAGCTGTACAAGAAGGTGCGAAAGGCTGAGGAAGGCAAATCATTCGACAATATGTGCTTTGTCGAGTATATGCCTTTCACCCAAGGTCTTATCGTTCCTATCACCATTACCGACATCAAGGCTAACATGCTTACCGACAACACCGCCGAGGTCTTCTATGAAATGAGAGACAAGGAGGATGTTGTCAAGATGTGGTGGCATCTGGTATATGCCAATGGTGAATGGCGTATCGACGACTGGAAGAATGATCCTGAAGACGAGAATAGTATGGGCGACAGGATGCGTGAATATCTGGCAAAGTAGAAAGAGTAAAGTAGAAAGTAGATAGTTGAAAGAGTAAAGAGTAAAGGGTAAAGATGAAAAAGATATCATTTCTCATTGTTCTCTGTCTCTGCCTCATAACAGGGGCAAAGGCACAGAATGCCAAGCAATATGAGAGAAAAGACTTCTCCTTCAAAGTAACCAAGGAGAAAGACGCAGAGGACTATGTCAATATCGTGAAGCTAAGCACATACGTTGGTTCTCAACTCATAGACAATTACTCTTTGAAGGTGCCTTCGCCTCTTCCAGAAGACCCTTCTGATGCCATTGGAGCAGTCTCTGAAGAGGATATCAACTTCGACGGTTATCCCGATATTGATATCAATCTCGGCTATCGGGGCGCTGGAAGTGCGAATAATATCCAGCATGAGGCTCTTCTCTGGAATCAGCAGCAGCATGCCTTCGTAAAGACCGATGGCTACAACGATATTGGCGAACCGCAACTTGATCCCAAGAATAAGGTTATCTTTACGGTTATCAACAGCTATACCGATGTGACCAAGACCTACTACCGATGGGATGGCAACAAACTCGTGGAATATCTCTGCGAGACCGCAAAAATCGAGGATGACAAAGTCATAGATTTCAGCGGAATGCTCAATTTCCCCCTCTACACTCTTGAAGCAAAACTGAACGGTAGGACTCCTGTCATAATCGCCTTTCAGAAAAACGAAAAGGACATCGTGGCTGGTTACATCTACTATCCTCGTGCCAAGAATCCAGCACCAATCATGATCAAGGGAATCTACGATAATGGCACCTACGACCTCCGTGAACGTCTGAACGACGGAACCACGACAGGCTATATCTGCCTGAAATGCGACAAAGACGAGAATTGGAGTGGCGGGTGGGCTAATCCTACGACCCATAAGGAATTGAAGCTAACGGATATATCCTTCAGTCACGAAGCTCAGAAATGGTTCACTAAGTCGTTGTTTTTGGAAGAATAAATTGTAAACAATATGATAGAAATACCAGAAGGTTTAGGCGGAAAGATTTTCAAGGGCTGTGGCTGTATATCTATCGGCATAGTACTGATGTTCATCCTCGTAATCGTTATAGGCATCTGCTATGACGATGAGGAAACCGAAGAGAAGAAGGAAGAGCAGAAGACCGAGCAGGTAGAGAAGAAAGACAGCGTGGTTGTCAATGCCCCGTTGGAAGGTGACCCATACAAGGAACTTGACGAACTGATAGGTCTTGAGCAGGTGAAGGAAGAGGTTCACTCGCTCGCCAACTTCGTAAAGATACAGAAACAACGCGAGAAGAAAGGCCTGAAGATTCCAAAGATGTCGCTCCACCTCGTGTTTACCGGCAGCCCTGGTACAGGTAAGACTACCGTTGCACGTATCGTGGCAAGGATATACAAGGATCTAGGAGTTCTGAAGAAAGGCCACACGGTGGAAACCGACCGCTCAGGACTTGTTGCCAACTATGTGGGACAGACAGCCACAAAGACTAATGCCATCGTTGACTCCGCACTTAACGGCGTGCTCTTCATCGACGAGGCCTACGCTCTCGTTCCTACTGCCAACAAGAATAACGACTACGGACAGGAGGCTATCTCTACCCTACTCAAACGTATGGAGGACGACCGCGACAAACTTGTGGTGATTGTAGCCGGATATCCAAAAGAGATGAACCGGTTCATTGACTCCAACCCCGGATTGAAATCGCGCTTCAACCGCTATATCAACTTCCCCGACTATACATCGGGCGAACTATGCCAGATCTTCAATATGTATGTCAGGAAAAACCAGTATTCCCTGACACCTGATGCCGAGCAATGCCTTAAGACCCGTCTTGACAGCGCCGTAAAGCACAAGGACCGTAACTTCGGAAACGCACGCTATGCCCGAAACATATTCGAGAAGAGCATACAACGGCAGGCAAACCGATTGTCGAAGGAGAAGAACCCGACAACCAAGCAATTGTCGGAACTCACAGCAAGCGACATCCGCGAAGCATTCAAATAAATAGCACAAATTCGACAACTTACGGAGCCTGAACTGCATTTTTTCAGAGAAAAATTTGGTTTTCTCAGAAAATGTGTGTACTTTTGCACCGAAAACGTTAAGACACTAAGAAATAACAATTCAAAAGGTCTTTTCGGAAAACACATATTGAGGAAACAGGATTCCGGTATCGCTGAAAGATTAAGTGATGTCGGGGTTCTTATTTTTTAGTCTGCAGACAGTCGGCCTAAACATGATGACTGCAACTAAACATTAAAAAGTAATTTCTTAAACAACAAAATATTATGGCATACATGTCAAAAGAAGGCTACGAGGCACTCGTAGCAGAACTCCACCGTCTGGAGGCAGTGGAAAGTCCAAAGGCTTCAGCTGCAATAGCCGAGGCTCGCGATAAGGGAGACCTCTCTGAGAATGCTGAGTACGATGCTGCTAAGGAAGCACAGGCAAAGCTTATGGAGAAAATCAATCAGATGAAACTCACTCTTGCTGATGCAAAGATTATAGATAAGAGCCGTCTCTCTACAGATGCGGTTCAGCTTTTGTCAAAGGTAGAGATGACCAACCTCACTACAAAGTCAAAGATGACCTATACTATCGTTGCAGAGAATGAGGCAGATCTCCGTGCTGGCAAAATCTCTGTCAAGACTCCTATTGCGCAGGGTCTTCTCAATCATAAGGTTGGCGACGAGGTAGAGATAACTATTCCTCGTGGTAAGATAAAACTCAGAATTGATTCTATAACTATCGAGTAAACATCTACCATTGGGCTATTTTTTAAAAATTTTCACGATGTGTTTTGACTTTTCGAACTTTGCATCGTCTAAAGAATAAACATAGCTATTTATAATTAGGAATAAGTATGGATATCTTTTCAAAAATCGCCGCTGGCGAAATCCCAAGCTATAAATGTGCAGAAAACGATGAGTTCTACGCATTTCTTGACATCAACCCTCTCGTCGTAGGTCATACTCTCGTAATCCCACGTCGTGAGGTTGACTACATCTTTGATATGGACGATGATGAAATCGCCCGTTATCAGGTGTTCGCAAAGAAGGTTGCCAAGGCCATCAAGGAGGCATTCCCTTGCGTTAAGGTTGCCCAGATCGTACTCGGTCTTGAGGTTCCACACGCTCACATCCACCTCATCCCTATGCAGAGCGAGAAGGATGCCAACTTCGCAAACGAGAAGCTCAAGCTCTCTGAGGATGAGTTCAAGGCTGCAGCTAATAAGATTTTGGAAAATTTCAAAAAAATAAAATAAAGACTCCTTACCCCACCCCTTCCCTATGAAGGGGAAAGGGAGGGCAGCTCACTATGGGAGAATCCTTTTAGCGAAAAAGGCAACTTTCTCCCTACCCTGCCCGAAGGACAGAAAAGGGGTCATGGGACTTTTTTACACTTGCACATCGTTTAAATGATTAATAAATTCAGGTAATGACAAAAAGACTATTAACAATTTCCCTTATGATGTTTTGTGCACTCACAATAATGGCGCAAGGCACGGTAAAGGGAAAAGTATTAGACAAGAGCAACGACGAGGCTCTTGGCTTTGTAAACATTGCTGTATCGCCAAAGGGTAGCAAGAAAATCTCTGGCGGTGCCACAACCGACCTTGACGGTAAATTCCTCATCAAGGACCTGCCGTATGGCTCCTACACACTCACCCTCTCCTTCGTCGGCTACAAAACCGTGACAAAGGAATTCCAGCTTTCTGCCACCAACAAGACCGTCAGCTATGCGGGTATCCACATGGCTGAGGATGCCAATATGCTTAACGAGGTCAAGGTTGTTGGTCAGAAATCCACTATGAAGCTCGAAGTTGACCGAAAGACATTCGACGTGTCAAGCAACCTTGCCAACGTGGGCGAGTCAGCATCCGAGGTTCTCGACAACATCCCAAGCGTTGAGGTCGATAACGACGGTAACGTGTCGCTTCGCGGAAACGCATCGGTTGAGGTGTGGATCAACGGCCGTAGCGCAGGACTCACCTCCGACAACATGGGACAGGTTCTCCAGCAGATTCCTGCCGAGAGCATCGACCGCATCGAGGTAATGGACAACCCTTCTGCCAAGTTCTCTGCCGAGGGTGGTGCCGGTATCATCAACATCATACTGAAGAAAGACCGCAAGGCAGGCTACTACGGCTCTGTATCGGCTGGTGTCGATACTCGAAACGGAGCTCGCGGAGGCATAAACTTCAACTACAACTCACGTTTTGTTGACTTCTTCGTGAACCTCGGCTTGCGTCATAACGAGAACGTAGGCAAGCAGAACGACGACCAGACATTCTTCTCCGACGCTACAAATACCACTCCTGTCAGATACGACCGACACAACACGCGCACCATGAACATGCGCAACAACCTCTTCTCACGTGCCGGAATAACATTCCACCTGACAGACAAGGACGACATCGCCCTCACAGGAATGATGATGCACGGAAAGAACAAGTCATGGAGCAACACTCCTTATTTCTATGGCGATATAATAAACGGAGTTGACACCCCGACAAAGGAAATGCTCCGCAGATCCACAGGCAAGGGTCCTATGGATATGGTCAACGGAATGTTCAACTACCGCCATAACTTCTCCGACACCCATTCCATCGACTTCACAGTAAGCGGAAACAAATGGGACAGCAAGAATACCAACATCCATCAGGACTCCATCACATATTTCAACGACGACCAGCATCCGGTAGAATACAGATATGAGCACCGTCCTTCTAACGGAAAGAACCGCCGCTTCGAGGTGAAACTCGACTATGAGAACAAGATATCCGACAACTTCAAGCTCGAAACCGGATACAACGGCTCTTTCTCCAAGGAGAACACCCCTAACCAGCTGAACAAGGACAACACATGGGCAGGAGACCATGCAAAGGCTGACACTTCGTACTATAACCGCTTCATCTACAAGAACGAGATTCATGCCGGCTACATAACCGGAAACCTCACTCTTGGCAAGCTTGGCATCATGGCTGGTCTTCGCGGCGAATACTGGAAAGTGGATACTGAGAGCCATAGCTGGAGTCAGGAGTTCAAGGGCGAGAAGGCTAACCCCTTCAAGAAGGATTTCTTCGAGCTCTTCCCTTCACTCTTCATGTCATATCAGCTCACAGAGACACAGCAGTTGCAGCTCAACTATACGCGCCGTCTGCGTCGTCCTTGGGGTGGTCAGCTCAACTCCTTCCGCAACACAAGCGATGCCTCTATGGTTTCATTCGGTAATCCGAAGTTGACACCGGAGTTCTCTAACTCCTTCTCACTCAACTACCTCAAGACATGGGACCAGCACTCACTCCTTGTAAGTGCATACTACCGTCCTACAACCGATGTCATGCAGCGCATCAGCTATCAGGGCAAAGACGAGAAAACAATGTACTCAACCTCTCTGAACGTGGCAAAGAGCCAGTCATCAGGTCTTGAACTCACAGCAAAGAACAAGCTCTTCAAGATTGTTGACCTCAACACCAACATCAACGCCTACTACTACAAGCTCGATGCTTTCTCACACGAAATCGATATTGATGATAATGGCGAGCCTGTAGCAAGCGGAACAGGCACACACACACAGGTAGTGACAGGTAAATCCAACGATAACTTCACATGGAATGCCCGCATGACGGCTTCAATACGTCTGCCATACGACATCTCCATCCAGACCTCCGGTCGCTACAATTCACGCGCAGTAATCACTCAGGGTTACCGTCCTTCATCCTATCAGGTTGACTTCGGTATAAGGAAGAACTTCTTCAACCGCCTCTTCACCCTCTCAATCAACTGCCGCGACGTGCTCAACTCCCGTCATGGCGAGAACTACAGATCAGGCGATGGTTACGAGATTCACCAGCTCTTCCGTCGCGGTGGACGTAAGGTGAACTTCAACCTCACATGGAACTTCGGCAACGGTGGCAACAAGAAGAAGGGCCGTCCAGGCGAGGATGATGATGACGACGACAACAACAACAATAATAACGCTATTGGTGGCGACGGTGGCGGCTTCGATATGTAAGCCCCACTCGCGAAATTTGTAAAAGATAAAGCCTTGCTTCCTACATAGGGGGCAAGGCTTCTTCTTTGGTCAAATTTTGTAATTGCACCTTGCGATGCAGTTTTCGGAACAAGAATTAGCGTTGACAACCATAAAATATAATTTTAAAACGCTAAGGCGCTAAGGCGCAGAGTGTTATATTCATCCTCAACAGACAAAAAGAAATCGATTTGCCAAAGAAAGAGATAGAATTCGAGGGGATTGGGTGTCTGTATAAATAGGTTCACAATATACTGAACCTTTTTCTGTTCTTCTTGCTTTCCCGACATGGATCGAGGCTTGAATTTTAACGCTTTTGATATTTATACACGCATTTCGTCATCAGGTTTGAATAAAGTCTGATTTTGCCTATTTCTCGACAGAAAAGGTATGATAACAGAAAATAGTGAACCATGTTTTTGGTAAATCAAAACATTGGCTTGTAAATCTAAATATCTGATTATCAGTACTCTTTGTTGTATGCATTTCGTTGTATGGTCAAATGGTCAAATGGTCAAACATTTTTTTAAGACACCCCATTTTTTTCGCACTTCTACTTCAATAATAATATATATAAATTTATTTATATATATTATTATTGACTTGAACCGAGGAAGAAAAAGGGTGTGTGTAAAAAATGTTTGACCATTTGACCATTTGACCTTTTCAATATCTTTTTGCTTAAAATGCAGATATTCAGCAGATTAACACTTGTTTAACAAGTTTTAACAGAAAAAAATCCGAAAGTTGGAATGATTGAGTGGGAAAAGATGAGTAATTTTGCAGCAGGAAATAAAAGCTACTCGGCCTCCCCCCCGCTTGACACATACTCCGATTCGAGTAAAACAAGAACACGACAGGTCCGTTCCACCTCCGTTTCAAGTCCGTTCCCTATATCGAAGATATATGCCCCACGATAGGGAGTTTGCAAGATAGTTCTGCAGGCTATTGAGCAATCACGGGAATATATATATTCAAACTTCGACAAACATCATCTTCAACACTTGCGAGGCCTGTTGAGCTTTGCGAAAATTAAAACAATTTAGCATAGCAAATATGGGATCACAAAAGGGGTGTCCAATTCAGACTCCTCTTGGAGGAGAAAAAAATCATAGTGGGGGCGCGATTCACGACCTCAGCTCAAAAGAAGAGAAGATGATGATAAGCAGATGCACCAAATCAGTGCATTAGGCAAAAAAAGAGATGAGCAGAGGGAACGAATCGTTCTGTCAGGGTATGGCGCATTGGGTATATGCAAAAGCAAAAAGGTTCAGTATATAGTGTACCAAAAATAAACACACCCTATATCGGATGGCGGGTGAAGGGTGTTAGCCTTGCAGGTTGTATCAGCAATTGGGTCGAACTCACGTTAATTTACTGAGACTTGCTTTAGCTTGATGAACCTTAGCGAATAATTTACTTTCTAAAGAGTATTTACTTTCCTAATCTCCACACAAGCGGAAGCCTTTCCAAATATTTCACAATAAAAGAGCCGCACCCGATTAATCGGATACAGCTCTTTCCATATACTTTATACTTTACTCTTTACACTTTACTCCATTTACGCCTTTACTTCAGCTACTGGAGCCTCTTCCTCCTTAATCTTCTTACCGAGTGTGAGATAAGCTGTTGGAGCAGCGATGAAGATTGAAGAGAGAGTACCGAAGAATACACCGAGAATCATTGCGAATGAGAAGCTGCGGATTGAATCGCCACCGAGGATGAAGATACAGAGCAACACGATCAATGTAGAAACAGATGTATTGATAGTACGGGCGAGAGTCTGGTTAACAGAATCGTTGAATGTGATCTGTGGATCCTGCTTTACATGGATACCGAGGTTCTCACGGATACGGTCGAATACTACCACCTTATCGTTGATAGAGTAACCGATCACCGTAAGGATAGCACCGATGAAGGTCTGGTCGATCTCAAGGCTCCAAGGAACGATGTCGTAGAGAGCTGAGTAGAAACCGATAACCACTACTGTATCAACAGCGAGGGCAACGATTGAACCTACAGAGAATGCTACGTTGCGGAAACGGATGAGGATGTAGATAAAGATAGCTACGAGTGCAACCAATACAGAGATGATAGCGCCGTATGTGATATCCTTAGCTACTGAAGGACCAACCTTCTGAGAAGAGATGATTGAACCACCCTCACGAACGTCTGGGTTCTTGAATGCCTCAACGCTTGCCTGCTTTACGAAGCCACCCTTCTTCAGACATGTGTAGAGCTTAGTCTCACACTCATCGTCAACAGTAGGGCTGTTAGACTCGATCTTGTAGTTGGTTGAAACACGGAGTGTCTTACCGTCAGTACCGATTGCGATAGCGTTGGTGTTAGAACCTGCGAACTCCTCACTGAGGATAGGACGAACCTGCTCAGGCTCAACAGCGTTCTCGAATGCAACAACATAGTTACGACCACCTGTGAAGTCGATAGACTCAGAAAGACCGCGAACAGCGAAAGAAGCGATGAATGCAACAACAGCGATACCATAGAATACGAAGCTCTTCTTATAAACAGACATGAATCTGTACTTGGTATTCTGGAGGAATGTGCGACCGAATGTGAGGTTCAGCCACTTATCCTTAGCCATACGGTTCTCATAAACGATACGTGTGAGGAATACGGCTGTGAAGAATGAACATACGATACCGATGATCCATGTTGTAGCGAAGCCCTTGATAGGACCTGTACCGATAGTCAGGAGGATGACACCGGTGATGAGAGATGTGAGGTTAGAGTCGAAGATAGCAGAGAATGCGTTGCTGTAACCGGCAGCAAGAGCCTGCTTCATGCCAAGACCTCTGCGAAGCTCTTCCTTGATACGCTCATAGATAAGCACGTTGGCATCCACCGCCGTACCGAGCGTCAGCACTATACCCGCTATACCCGGCATGGTGAGAGCCGACTGGAACGAAGCGAGAATACCGAGTGTGAAGAACAGGTTGACGATAAGTGCAGCGTCAGCCATGAGACCTGGGATTGCACCGTACATCACAATCATGTAGATGCAGAGGAGTACGAATGCAATAGCGAATGACCAGATACCCTGCTGGATAGACTGAGCACCGAGTGTAGGACCTACAACCTCTTCCTGTACGATACGTGCAGGTGCAGGCATACGACCAGACTTCAATGTGTTAGCCAAATCCTTTGTATCCTCGATAGTGAAGTTACCTGAAATCTGAGAGTTACCACCAGCAATCTCACCATGTACCATAGGAGCTGAGTAAACAGCGTCATCAAGAACGATGGCAATAGCCTTGCCTGTGTTAGCCTTTGTAAGAGCTGCCCAGAGACGAGCACCCTCTGTATTCATTGACATGCTTACAACCGGACGACCTGTTGTGTGGTCGAATTCATCCTTTGCATCAACGATAACGTCACCCTCAAGTGGAGCACGGCCGTTGGTAGAAGTAACCTTGAGAGCATAGAGCTCGAAGATGTTCTTGTTACCGTCCATTGACTTGGCACTCCAGAGAAGCTTGCAGTCAGAAGGGAGAACCTTCTTAGCCTCATCGCTATAGATAATCTTGTTGATATCAGCGGTATCACGAACATGAGCATAACCAACGAGGCTATAGCCCTGATTGATAGGCTGAAAGATAGCGAAGAGAGGATGCTGCTTCTTCAACTGCTCGGTCTTGGCATCAGCCTTGCCGGTAGCAGCAGTCTTTGCATCAGCGTTCTTCAACTGGAAGTTAGGCTGTGCAGCAGACTTTGCAGGCTCTGCCTTTGCAGAATCAACAGCCTCAGCCTTGGTCGTATCAGCTGTCTCAGAGTTTACATTGGCAATACGCTGGTCGAGCTGTGAGAGGTAAGGAACGATTTCCTGTGAGTTGTATGTCTCCCAGAACTCAAGGTTTGCAGAACCCTGAAGGAGCTTACGAACACGCTCAGGCTCGCGTACACCAGGCATTTCGACCATGATACGGCCATCCTGACCTTCGAGCTTCTGGATGTTTGGCTGAACAACGCCGAACTTATCGATACGGTTGCGGACAACGTTGTATGAGTTGTCGATAGCAGACTGAACCTCAGTACGGAGAGCCTTCTCAACCTCTGCGTCGTTGCTCTGTGTGCTTACCTTGCCCTTGAGCTGCTGAGTAGCGAAAATCTCAGCGAGACGGCGGCCAGGAGCGTTCTTCTTGAATGATTTGATGAAGAGAGAGATGAAATCGCTCTGTGATGTCTCTTCTTCCTTCTTTGCCTCCTCCATTGACTTAACGAAGGCTGCATCTGTCTTGTGGTCAGCAAGTACCTCAACAACGTCAGGTACGCTAATCTCAAGGATTACGTTCATACCGCCCTTAAGGTCAAGACCCAAACCGATCTGAGTCTCAAGGCAGTTCTGATAAGAATAGATGCCAAGATACTTTACAGAATCCTTGTAATCCTGCTGGGCAATAGGATCCTTAATCTTAGCAGCCTGACCGTCATAGTAGCTTGTAGCCACCGAGAACGACAGGTAGAAGATGCTTGCAAGCGTCAGAAGTACGGCGGTTACAAGTACAATTCCTTTGTTTTGCATTTTGATTAAATTGTTTTATTATTTTTGTTTTTATTTTTGTCTAATAGTCTTTTGAGGTTCCAGTTAATTGGGACTCTTTTGCATCATGCGGACAGGGTACAATACACCCCTATGTGCGCATACGACGTGCAAAGATACATAATTTTCTTCAATTTCCGAAATTTCAGAGCACAAATTACACTTTTAACCTTATAAAATGGCAAATAAAGTCTATCTTCCATGCCATTTTACCCATCCAACTACAGGATAATGGTCGGAAATAGTGCATTTTTTATCCACATGGAAACTATACGAGTCAAGGTCGTCAGTACACATCACATTGTCAATTCTGACATACATTCCATTCCTGTGATAGGTGAATCCAGGTCCCATGGCTGTAGAGACGTAGCAGTCTTCAAGCTCCTTGGCTATGGTTCTCCTTGCATAGCTTATCGGTATGTCGTTAAAGTCTCCGCAGACTATCATGGAACGCCCTTTGTGCATCCTGACATAGCTTGCCACGGCTTCTGCCTGAGGAGCCCTGACAGCAGCCGCAGCACCGAGTTTCTTGAGTACGAATTTTGACTCTGTCTTTATTCCGCTACGCCCCATGTCACCCTTTACCATCTCGCCAAACTGCTGTTTCTCCTCCACCGAGAACTTGTTTGTCTCAAGATGGTTGTTGAGGATTATCAGCTCCTTGCCGTTGACATCGAGATAGAAAGCTGCACTCAGGTTTCCCTTTGACTCGTATTTCAAAGCTTCATGTTTCTTTATAGGATACTTGCTAAGTACCATCAACATCGTTCCACCCTCTACCTTGCAAGTGTCGATATACGGCATCTTAGGCTTGATAATAGAATCAATATCAGCCTCCATGGCTTTATGATAGACACCCTCCTGAATACACACGACATGGCAATCCTCATCGGCGATATACTGTAGTATATTCCTGCGCGCTTCTTTCTTTGCCTCCTCGTCATTGCCTGCCTCACGCTGACTGCCGAACCCCCACGTGTTGTAGGTCATTATTTTCAATGCGCCCAAGGGAACCTCTCCACTTGCATGGACAGGACAGTACTGCATGACAGGTACATAGCAGATGACAAAGCCGAGAAATGGAACGAGAATGTGTTTCTTGCTTATGAACATCCATATCACAATCATTCCAAGATTTGCTAGCGCAAACAGAGGAAAGGCATAACCTGCCGTCGTCATGACAGGCCATGAACGAGGGTCAAGCATATCAGCAAACCCCGTCACCAACATCGCTGAGATGATGACGAGGTTTACAGCTATTGTCGTATGTATGATAAATTTCTTCAAATCAATACTCTTTTTGGTCTATAGACTAAGGTCTAAGGTCAAAGGACTAAGGTCTGTGGATTAAAGGTTGAAGACATTTGACATTAAGCTCTTCACCTTTGACATTTGACCTTTGACTTCTGACATTAGACTAACTCTTACTCGCATCAAAGAGTTTCTTCTTTTCCTCCGCAGAAAGGCTTGCATAGCCTGAACGACGGATTTTATCGAGAATAGCGTCAATCTCAGCCTCATCACGCTTCTTCTGGGCATTATAGTCCCAGTCTGCCTGATGTGTAGAGGTAGAGCGGAAATGCGGGTCTTTATTATATCCGTTATCTTCCCTGTCAAGATGCATCCATTTCCTTATCTTGCCAAGGATCGTGGCCGACTTACCCTGACTCTGTGAGCCTTGATATGAATCCCAGCCAGAGAAGGATGTCTGACGGGTTGCAGACTTCCTCCAATGACGTATGAGGAAGAATCCGAAAAGCATACCGCCGAGGTGAGCCACATGAGCTACACCATCACCAGAATTAGAAAGGGCAAGTCCAAGCTCGATTGCCGCATATCCTATGACAAACCACTTTGCCTTGATAGGGAACGGAATAGGAATGATAAACATCCTTTCCTCTGGATATGTCATGCCAAAGGCAAGGAGAATGCCATATATACTTCCAGAGGCTCCAACGGTTGTCCAACCATTAAGCATCTCAGAAGCCCCTGGCATAATAGAATCAATCTTAAGAATCTGCCCTATCGTTGCCCCTTGAGAGGAAAGGTCGATAAAGATAGACCCGAACTGGGCTATCTCCTGCATGACTCCTGCACCTATTCCACAGACAAGGTAATACACGAGGAAACGCTGAGGTCCCCATGTACGCTCCATGACAGGTCCAAACATCCACAATGCAAACATATTAAAGAACAGGTGGGTAAAGCCACCATGCATGAACATATATGTCACAAACTGATAGACGTGGAACTGGCTCGCCTGCCAATAGTGAAGTCCACACCAAGCAGTTATGCTTGGCACGATAAGTGAGGCTAAGAATACTAAGCAGTTGATTATAAGCAACTGCTTTGTTATCGTAGGAATTGTCTGCATTAAAAATTTTCTAAATATAGAAGAACGCCGAGATACAGATATGACCTGATATCGTATTACGGAACTTGAACTTATTCACGTCAAAACGATAGCTTGCACCAATGCCGCCACTACCAATCTTAACGCCGATTCTTGGCTCTACCAAGCAAGCTATATTGCCTGCACGATAGCCTGTTCCCCAGAAATACTCAGCACCAATCTTTGCCTGGAACATAAAGTACTTTGCAAACCACATGGTTGGACGTACACCAAGTCCTATGCAGTAGCGGTCCAAATCAGTCTTGTCCTTACTATTCTTGCCCCATGCGTAGTTGAAGTCGAGGAAGAAATCCTTACCGACGTCAAAGCCGAGGAACTGATGATTACCATCGATGATACCATAGTTTACGTAAATGGCATCAATATACTTATGATAGTCGAAACTTGAAGAGTTTGAGCCTCCGTAATACTGAGGGGCTGCCTCTGGAGCGATATTGTTTACAGTCTCTACTGCAGGAGCTTCTGCTTCCACGCTTTCCAACTCTTTATCGGTTTCGTTTTCCGTTGTCAAATCATTTTCTGCAAATGCAATTGAACTGCAGAATACCATTGCCAAGAATAATATCTTTCTCATTTATAAACCTACACTAATTCGTGACGTGTGCAACATTTTTCGTTATTTAAATGCCGATGAACCGCTGTTAAAACCTGGATACATCTAATTTGCGTACAAAATTAGTAAGAAATATCCAATTCACAAAATCTTTACTGCTAAAAAGATTTAGAACAGCATAAATTCATGACATAAAAAAGGGAGACCGATTCACATCAGCCTCCTGAATACAATACTAAAACCTAATTTTTATACTACTAAAACCTAACTCTATAATTCTTAATATTGTATCGCGCTTTTAGCGCAGATTGTTGTGTATGATGGATGCTATTCCACATGCAGTAGAGACAGCCACCATGAGCAACATAAATACTGTTGCATAATCAATTGTCATTGTTCTTATCCTTTTTATATCCAGTCTTTTCAGACCAGATTTGTTATCCTTATATGAATACAATCCTTTACCGCTTCTTACAAAGCTAATAGCCTGTATTTCTTCTTTTCTGGTGCAAAGGTACTAATTGTTATCGTACACAACAAATATTTATGCAACTTTATTCCGATTTTATCCATTCTTTTGACCTTAGTCAAGTAATTGATTTTAAGCAAATAGCGAGTATTTTACCAATTGATAATCAAAAATGAAAAAAAATGGAAAACACACTATATATTAAATTTTACACGCACAAAAAAATACCGCTTGAGCATTTCTGAAAGAAACCACTCAAGCGGCAATTATAATACAATCAATAATCCTAACTAATAATTATACATTATTAATTATAAATTATCAATTAACTGAGAATCAGTTTAGAGCTTTGGACCAGCAGCAACGAGAGCCTTACCAGCCTCATTGTTTGTGTACTTGCTGAAGTTCTTGATGAAGCGAGCAGCGAGGTCCTTAGCCTTCTCCTCCCACTGTGAAGCATCAGCGTATGTGTCACGTGGATCGAGGATAGCTGGGTTAACGTTTGGAAGAGCTGTAGGAACAACGAAGTCGAACATAGGGATCTTCTTTGTCTCAGCCTTGAGGATAGAACCATCGAGGATAGCGTCGATGATACCACGTGTATCAGGAATAGAGATACGCTTACCTGTACCGTTCCAACCTGTGTTTACGAGGTATGCCTTAGCACCAGACTTCTGCATCTTCTTAACGAGCTCCTGAGCGTACTTTGTTGGGTGGAGCTCAAGGAATGCCTGACCGAAGCAAGCAGAGAATGTTGGAGTTGGCTCTGTGATACCGCGCTCTGTACCAGCAAGCTTAGCTGTGAAACCAGAGAGGAAGTAGTACTGAGTCTGCTCAGGTGAAAGGATAGATACTGGAGGAAGAACACCGAATGCATCAGCAGAAAGGAAGATAACGTTCTTAGCAGCAGGACCTGCAGACTTGCCGTTTACCTTCTTAACGATATTCTTGATGTGGTCAATTGGGTATGACACACGAGTATTCTCTGTTACGCTCTTGTCAGCGAAGTCGATCTTGCCATTGTCAGCAACTGTTACGTTCTCAAGGAGAGCGTTACGCTTGATAGCACCGTAGATGTCTGGCTCATTCTCCTTAGAGAGGTTGATAACCTTAGCGTAGCAACCGCCCTCGAGGTTGAATACACCCTCGTCGTCCCATCCGTGCTCGTCGTCACCAATGAGGAGACGCTTTGGATCAGTAGAGAGAGTTGTCTTACCTGTACCAGAAAGACCGAAGAAGATAGCAGTGTTCTCACCCTTCATATCGCAGTTAGCAGAACAGTGCATAGAAGCGATACCCTGAAGTGGGAGGAAGTAGTTCTGCATAGAGAACATACCCTTCTTCATCTCACCGCCGTACCATGTGTTGATGATAACCTGCTCACGGCTTGTTACGTTGAATGCAACACAAGTCTCAGAATTAAGACCGAGCTCCTTATAGTCAGAAACCTTTGCCTTAGAAGCGTTGTAGATAACGAAGTTTGGCTCGAAGTTAGCGAGTTCCTCTTCTGTTGGCTGGATGAACATGTTTGTTACAAAGTGAGCCTGCCAAGCAACCTCAACGATGAAACGAACAGCAAGACGTGTAGCCTTGTTAGCACCACAGAAAGCATCAACTACATAAAGGTTCTTGTTGCAGAGCTCCTTAACAGCGAGATCCTTAACCTTACCCCAAACCTCCTCAGACATTGGGTGGTTGTCGTTCTTGTACTCTTCAGATGTCCACCATACAGTGTCCTTAGAGTTCTTGTCCATTACGATGTACTTATCCTTAGGAGAACGGCCGGTGTAGATACCTGTCATAACGTTTACAGCGCCAAGCTCAGTGTTCTTACCTACCTCGTAACCCTCGAGGCCTGCCTTTGTCTCCTCTGCGAAGAGTACTTCGTAAGAAGGATTGTGTGCAATCACTGTAGAACCAGTGATGCCATACTGTGTCAAATCCAAATTTGCCATTTTTTTGTTATACTATTTTTTAATAAAGTGATTAAACTTATAAATACAGTCTTTTCTTTTTTTCGAAATTTGGCACAAAGGTACAAAAAAAATAATTCTTGGCAAAAAGTTTTCGCCAAGAATTAATATTTTTCTTCAATAATTTTTCCAATATTTATGTTATCGCTAACAATTCGTCATTGTTTGCAACGTGCAGTTTGCAATTTGTAAGCAAAAAAAGCTCTATATTTTACATATCAAGTTGCTTGAGCAATTCCTCGTTACTAAGATGACAAGCCTTGACCTTGCCGTTCTCCAAAACGAAGTTGTCGGGCACCTTTGTCGTTCCTATAGCCTTAACCAGAGGCGAGTTCCACATAAGCCCGTCACAAACCGTTGACCAAGCCGTGCTGTCATTGCCTACCGTTCTCTTTGCGTCCACGGCTGATGCGTCGATACTCACACCGAGAACATTCGGCACCTGCTTGCCTTGCGACTTCATCTCTTCTATCTTCCTAAGGACACGTCGCGAAAGATTCGTCCCGTCGTAATCCCAAGTAGCCCAAACAAGAATCAAGGTCTTGCCAAGGCGATACTGCGAAGCCTGAACATCCTTGTCCATAAGGTCTTTTGCCTTAAAGTTCGGAAGCACGTCCCCTACTTGCAAAGGGGTATTCTCAAGTCCTACGGCAAGTCGCATAACCGATGGTTCCTTATCGGTCTTATCGCTTATCAGCTTCACAAGCTCCTTCGCTTTCTTCAGGTCGGGCTTTGCCGTAACGACGAAATACTTCCTAAGAAGCCATCGGCTGATTATAGAAGAAGGATTTTCCCTAATGAACTGCTCTGCCTGTTTCTTCAGACCGTCAGGCGACTGCGACGAAGTGTTTTTTCGCCACTCGGTCATCCTCTCGTTGTCCTTGGTACCTGTCACCTCGATATCCTTGATGTGCGAAGCATCTGCCTTAAGGTCAACGTTCTCGCCCGGCTTTACGAAAACTGGTATCTCCGAATAGTTAGGCAACACGATAACGATAGTGCCCTCTTCTTCACAAGGTATCTCGTATGCAAAGCGACCGCCCTGCACCTTGATTGTGTCGATACCGCTTATCGCCCCATCCGGACTATATACATAGAACTGTCCCTGATTCATCTTGAGGAAACGGCCCTCAAGACTGAAATGATGACTGTCTGTCCCGCATGAAGCTAAGAGCAAAAGCAGCAGACTACTCGCCAGTGAACTCCAAATCCTCATCCGCATAAGCCTTCAGACTTGGGTCTTTCTGCAATGCCTCCTTCAGAAGGTCTGTTCCTGAGAACACACTTCCCTCACGATAGCAGCATATAGAGTGCAGATAACTTGTCATAGCATCAGGATTCTTGATTGCCTTGAATGTAGCACGACCCTGAGAATAGTCGCCTGCCATAATCTGGGCAAGACCTGCCATATTGTTATATACGCCCTTATAGTTAGCAGCAGCCTGCTTGTAGTTACCCTTTACGAAGTTCACAGCACCCTGAACGCGGTTGATATCGTTTGAGCTACCAGCCTTTGACATATAAGCCTCAGCCTCTTTCAAGTTACCGTTCTTAAGCTCGAGGAGAGCCATGTTTGACTGACACTCACCAGCACGTGGGTTTACCTGAAGGGTCTTGTTCACCCATGCCTTAACCTCGCTGTCGTTGTTCTTTGAGAACTCACAAGCAGCTACATTATTGTATGCGCGATAGTCGTTAGGATAAATCTCTACGCACTTCTTGTAGATAGCCTCCTTCTTGTCCATATCAGCTATGGTACTTGCATAGTAGAGGATCTCATCTGCACTAAGTGACTGTGGGTTAGAAGCATAGTCAGCAGCAATCTCCTCATCGCTACGTCCTACTGCCTCATAGTTGATAATCATACGGGCACGACGCAACTGTGGAAGAATCTGCTTTGTCAAATCCTGGAAGCCCATGCTGAGATTCTTGATCTGCTCCTCACGCTCCTCTGGGTCCTTATACATATTCAGCACGCGGAGGATAAGCTCCTTATCCTGAATATTGCTGGCTGCAACGAGCTGCTGGAAACCTTCCCAGTCCTCTGCGGTATATTCACCTGTTACGCTTGTTGCGAGGTTTGTCTTCTTCAACTGAGAATCAACATAGTCCTCTGACACGTTCTGACGCTTAACAGCGAGCTTTGTGTTGATATCCTGAGCACCATCAGGTGAAGCGTATGCCTTTACCTCGATATCACCGAGGTTATATCTCTTTGCATCAGCGTTGATATTCTCAAGAAGCTTTACAAACTCCTGGATAGAGTTGTTCTTCAACTCACTCTGACGGAGAGTAGCCTGATTAATAAGGAACGTGATGCTTGCCTCCTGCTTCTCCTTACGGATACGCTGGAATGTGTCAGGAGCAATGATACCACCGCCCTGAATCAGAGCCTTCTTATAGAGACCTGCAGTAGCAATAACACCAGTACCGATCTTCACGTCTGGCACATAAACGAACTTCTTACCAATGTGGGCATCGAATCTCAGATAGAGATCTGAACGATGCATGTCATCGCTATAGTCGAAGGCATCACGCATAGTGTAGTGACCGCCAAGGAGATAAGAGATTGACTGGTCATTACCCAGCACCTTCTCACCCTGGAATGTCACGCCCTCACCACGTACCACCTTACCAGCAGCATTACGAAGCTCTGGAGTAACTGTGATGGTAGCCTTCTTATGCATGTACTTCTCTGGGAAAGTACCGTTGATTGTTACAGGCACCTGTGTACCCAGAAGCTCAAGAGGCTCTGGATCTACGTTAAAATTATCGGCTGACAAAGGAGGAAGTTTCTTTGAGCACGAAGAAATTGCCACTGCTCCAAGTGCAATGACAGTTATTTTACCGATGAGATTTCTTTTCATTCTCTTTATATAAATAAGAAATTGTTTTCCTGAAATGTTTAGGATCAGGGGTAATTATAAAATATGTGCCGCGAGCGGGACTCGAACCCGCACGACCGTTTCGGGTCAAGGGATTTTCATACTACTTCTGCTTTTACACAGACCATCTCCGTGAGATGTTGTAGTCTGGACTATTTCTTCA
>Ga0310695_10001990_pt1 | contig 45026 bp, 42 predicted proteins | sample RumenRJG_04DNA_FD_203882 | JGI IMG/M metagenome (GOLD analysis project Ga0310695, IMG submission 203882) | Bovine rumen microbial communities from Lethbridge, Alberta, Canada - RJG_04 (v2) (version 2) | ecosystem: Host-associated > Mammals > Digestive system > Stomach > Rumen | place: Canada... | reverse complement strand
CGATTGGCGACTTCATAGATGAGTGGCGACTGCGCCACGCCGCAAAACTGCTGGCTGAAACAGAAGACTCAATAGGTCTGGTTATGTCTGCCAGCGGATTTGTCAGCCGCAGCCACTTCAACACGCTATTCCGCAAACGCTACAAACTGACACCTACTGAATATAGGAAGATTTCGAAAGGCTGACGCAGTGAAACTTACTTATAGTCCATCGTACTCCATGATGGCCTTTCGCCACTCGCTGGAGAACGGTATAGACTGCTTATGCTCCAAGTCATACAGCACCAATATCGACAAGCAGCGGCTCTTCACCTCCTGCGTATTGGTGTCAAAGATTTCCTGTTCCAGATGGAAACTCTTGTTGCCAAGTTTGACGGTACGGGTGCGGACAGCAATCCTGTCAGAGCCTTTTATCTGGGCAAAGAACTCTACCTCTATTTTCACCACGAAAATGGCATACAGATCCCAGTCAAAACCTTTGCACACAGTGGAGACATAGTCAGTCTTTCCAGAGTCGTAGAACTGAAAATATATGGTGTTGTTCACGTGCCCGAACTTGTCAACGTCATTGAAACGTATCTGCAGTGGCACCACATTATGAAACTCGTTATTTATTTCTTTCTCCATTTTTAATTAGTTCTAATAACCCACGGAAACTCCGCGTTATCTCAATTATTCTGCAAAGATACACATTTTTTTAGTTTCTCCAATCATATCGTATACAAAATCTATGAATGTTACACTTTTAAACACAATTTTTCCTTCTTCCCTCTTCCTTCTTTCTTTCCCATGGTTCATGTGTTATTTATAGTTATCAAATTTGGATGATACTGTTTTTTTGATTATCTTTGCAACCGGTTTATTACATTAATAACAGAAACAATATGAAAAAGATTTTGCTCAGTGCCATGATGATCATGGCGATGATGTGCGCTACAACAAATGCCAGCGCTCAGGATCATAAGTGCGACAAGAACAAGAAAGAATGCTGCGAGAAGAAACAGGCTTGCGAGAAGAAGGACGCCAAGGCTTGCTGCGAAAAGAAAGAGGCTAAGGCTTGCTGCGAAAAGAAAGAGGCTAAGGCCTGCGAGAAAAAGGAGGCTAAATCTTGCTGCGAGAAAAAAGACGCTAAATCTTGCTGCGAGAAAAAAGACGCTAAATCTTGCTGCGAGAAAAAAGACGCTAAATCTTGCTGCGAGAAAAAAGACGCCAAGGCTTGCGAGAAAAAGTGCAAGAAGTAATCTTTTAAACAATCATACAGGGGGTTATTCCCCCTGTTTTTTTATAGACTTGGACATCTCCCAAATCGTCTTCACGCTCAGCAATACTCCCAGTGCCATTGACTAAGTATAACTACAAATCGTCTTCTGCTGCCATATGAGACAGGGACCAGTCCCCTGGTTCACGGTACGTGTGAGACAGGGACCAGTCCCCTGGTTCATTGTCTGTTTTAAGTTAATGTAAGACATACCAGTCCTCTGGTTCACCTAATTCTTCCTCGGCAGCTTTCAAGTAATTCTCACTTTCTTCTTCCATCTTGGGATATTGAACCGTTTTGGCACCATGATTTTGTAACCAGATGTGGTTTAGAGTAAACGCCAGCGATTCCAAGGTCTCTTCACGTTTCGATAGTTTCAACTCACATTCCCAAACCGTGATGCAATGCCAGCCCATTTCAGCTAGTTTGTGTTGTTCCTCCTTGTCGCGTTCCTTGTTCCTGCGAATCTTTGCCACCCAGAAGTCTTGATTGGTTGTTGGTATCTTGCAACAAGCAGAACTCTCCATTGTACTCGAATCCACATTGTGCCCATGCCAAAAGCATCCGTTGATGAAGATGCAAGTGCGATACTTGCGAAGCACCAAGTCCGGATGCCCAGGCAACCGCTTGTGATTTAAGCGATACCTGAAACCACGCTTCCACAACCCACGCCGCACAATCATTTCCGGCTTCGTATCCTTCGAGCGGATAGCAGCCATATTCTTGTGTCGTTGTTCTGTGGTGAGTTTATCCATATTACTTCAATGCATCTAGAAGTTCGTCTATTGAGCAACAAACCTTATCGAACAACTTGTACATCAGTTCCGGCTCTTGTTTCTCTGGGATATAGGCAATCGTCAGTTTCCCACGTCCAGCGAACCATCCAGCCTCTGTATGAGCACTACGTCCACAAGGCAACACGAGAACACACGTATCGCAAGCCTCCATCGCCTCAATATCGTTCTTGAATTGCTTAACAGCCTTGGGATGCATCAGATGATCTCTATATTCCTCAGGCGACCATTCCATAAAGTGAGGATCCACATTACCCCACTTAAACCCAGGGTCGCCCGATGGCGGATTGCGGAAGTCATAGACATCGTGCCCAGCCTCCCGAAGCTTAATCACCACCTCAGGATAATGCACATTCCTCCAACTGCTTGCTACATATATCTTTCGTTTCATAACTGCAAAGATACGAATAATTATTGAAAAGAGTACACAACGGGACGATTCTTTTTGTGTACTATTTCTTGCAACTAACTAATTCAGAGAACGGTACTGCTATTGCACCTTTGTCGTGATTAGCATGATCTTTGCCGTAGCAGTTCAGTAAACTCTTCAGTTTATCATTGTCAAAGTCCATCGCAGCAAAATCGCCTTCTGTAATTCTTTCTTCTATGAAGAATACAACGTAGTAATCATGTCTGGCACTACCATAACCACTTTTCTCCAGTTCTTCTTTGCTCCACACACGGACTTTTTGGGGATTCAGTTTGAATTTATAGAATCCTTCCCTGCCATATAGCAACAGGTAGCGTGCACCAAATACACTCGACGACAAATCGAGGGAGCCACGATCTTTTCCTGCACGTACATTATATAGTTTCTTATCTACAATCCACCTCAAGTGCGTAGTATCTTTGTAGTAACCAATAAGCACATGATCAGTAACCATGAATTGCAGATCGGTAGCAGGTGGCAATTGCGGTTCTTTACCTAATGTGTAATTCTCATCAATATCAAAATCCTTTCTGAGCGTTGCAAGCAGTTTTGCCTGTTCCGTAGTCAATACGTTCTTACCCATTGGGGTGTGCATAGCCAAAGTAAGAATACTTCTATCTTGGAACGGAGTGAACACCTTGCCTATAAGATGTCTGAAGTGCTGTGTCATATAGTCATCCAGATCTACACCCCTTGAACGCATTGGATAGAAACTATATTCTGACTCAAGAACTTTGCGTATCTCTTTACGGAATTGCATTCTAACCTCCTCTTTCCAAGCTGCTCTCTCTGCTTGTTTGTTTCGTGCATAGAGTGATATTACAAACAAGAAGTTGACATTGTATCGAGATAACAACATTGTGTCACGATCGAATAATCTGTCTTTAAACTGAAACTTGATTTCAGGATTCCTCTTTCCAGATATCTTTGTCAGTTCTATTTCACGATGATTATAACTATAGTCACCTTGTTTCATCGCAGCACTAATAAAGAAGTTAGGGATGATGTTATATCCTTCTGTCACATTGTCTCTTAGTCTTATGTCTGGGTCAGGGTCGCCCTCTTTCTTGTTCAGCCACAAATCGATGTTATACTGCACAATATTGCGGGCATAGGTATATTGCTTGTAGATAGACGTATCTCCTAACGAACCACCTATTTTGTAATATTTCGAATCGCCAATATAATAAGTATGCTGTTCTTCGTCAGCTTGAATCAGCCCTGGATAAGTATACAGGTGGTCCACCAGTTTACCATCCTTTTGCTCCTTGAAATCTTCAGGCAATTTATCTTTTTTATCGCCAATCAGTTCGTCTATGATGGCCTCGAATACCACATAGAAGTTCTTTACCAGCAAGTACTCTTTCAGTTCTGCGCTTGTGGTAATCTCTGTACGATGGGCAAAGAAAGCATAGCAGAGATTCCATAACTCCAGCATCTTGTCTGAAAAGTACTTGTATTTGATTTGGCGTAAACGGATTATTCCTCTTCCATTCAGATAACTTTCAAATTTCGAGCCGGTAATAAGTGGGAATCCTACTGTTATATCCACATGGAATCCATACGTTTGACTAATATAATTGAGTATACTATAGTAAATAACCAGTAGCTCCTCGTCAAAGTTCACTTGACGTTTCTTATTCACGGGATTGATATAAACAGGCTCGTCATTTTGGATAATGGCTGCTGAATGGTTAATAGTCTTCGTCCAATTGATTTTATTGAAGCCAGAATGCAGGTTCTTAAGGATAAACGTGATTAATGATCGGTTGTCTTTGTTGAACTGAATCAAAGAAAGCAGTATGTCCAACAATGTGTTGGTACGTTTCTTCATACCGCGTCCCACCTGCGATATTTTGCGATGATATACAATGTCGCTATCTTCATGCGAACGTTGGTATACATCTACGGCCCTATATATCCATACAGCAAATTCATAGAGGAATTTTCTTTCCTGATCATTCAGTTTGCTAGTATCCATGTGGATGATGTCGTCAGGCGTGTAATTTGAGAACACTTTGCCTTGTTCGTTCATCAACACCTTAGGTAGAATGAATACAGTATCGCCCTTGCCACCATTCAACTTGGGGTTGTAGAAATAACCCACATAACTGAGCGACACGAGTCCTTCGACATTTTGCAAAGCATCTACGCCTTGCAGCACATCGCGCACTAAAGCAGCATCATACTGATATTCTTCTACCAGAATCTTCATTCAAACAAATCTTGCGGTTTGTTTAGCTTTTCAAGTTCCAGATTGATTAGCACTTGCTCAGCCATTGTCTCATCCAATTCTTGTCCTTTTTTAAAGAAGTCTTTAAACGCAATCGGTTCATTACTATTAGGCTTCCTGAATGCTTTTTGGCTCTCGTAGTCATAGTCCTTGAATACATCCGTCCAAAGGTAGAAATAGACCTTGTTCACCAGCGTTTCAGCATCGATTATTCCATCCTTTGCCTTAGCGAAGAAGTAGCCTAATTGCTTATCCTCACTATGCGTTAGACCCAACACCTCTTTATTAATGGCGTCCAAGAATTTATACCAGTCATATTCATTTCCATTGACCATTATCTTCCAGCCCTTTTCAGCATTCTCAATGGGCATGTATTTCCAATCCCATCTGCGTTTGAAGGCACTATCGATGGGGAACAGACTCTGGTCACTTGTATTCATCGTAGCCCAAATATAGAGGTTTGAGGGGAGTAGTAAAACCCTTCCACTTTGTATATCTTCGGAAAGCGTCGCTCCATAGTTACTAGTATAATCCTTTACGGCACCCTCTGCATTTATCTTAACGCCTTCTTTCAGCATATAATCCTTATGTTCTATAAAGGCTCGTTCTATTTCCCGTTGTAAGTCGTTGTCAGCCTCAATGGGGTATTCCGAAAATCCATTGTCACCTCGGTCAAGCAGTTGGAACAGGTCACCGAATATCTGGGCACAGTTGCCTCGATTTATTTCCTCAATTATCAAAAACTGCGGATCCACTTCATTACCATCAGCCTCAGCATATTTCTTCCAAGCACCCAAATATGCTTTCAAGAAGGCCTGCATCACGAATTGATAGACTATACGTTTTTCTTTGTACGTTCCTTCATTCTTGTTGAACACTGTTCCTGATTCGCCAAGAACTACAGGAACTACCTTCGCGTCCACATCATCCATTGTTGGCTTATATGCTCCTACGAATGTAGAGTAGTCGCTGTCTGGATGGAATGTTGTGCGAATAACAGCTTCTCCTTTTGTTTTCTCTTTAATTTCATGAGATTTACCTGTGCCTGGTGCACCGTAATAAATACTCTGGAGAGGTTCGTTCCTATCAAAGTTTATTTTGAGGTCTGTGCTATAAACAGAATGATTTTCTCCGCCACACAACTTAAGAAGTAAAGAATAATACTTGTTGTTTTGAGGCACAAACATTACCTCATACTCAGTATACTTGGTTCCCTTATTCTTGAAGATTAAAAGGTCATCAACTTTAGCATTCAACTCGTCCCTTATAAATGCTTTTACTTCTCCGTCCATTCTTGACTCTGAACTTGCAGAATATAAACGAGTGGCAATAACCTTACCATCATATTTTTGGAACTGTTCAAACCTTGCATTGAATGTAAAAGTTATTCTCCTATCAGCCTCTCTGTTCTGGTAATCAAACGAAAAAAAAGAATACGACGGTTCTTTCGGAAACGCAATTTGTTTTCCGTCTCTTAAATCCTGTGTGAATAATTTACGAATGTACAGCATATTCTTCTATATATTTACCCCATTGTTCTGCTATTGCCTCAGCAAAACCTGGGAAGGTTTTACTTCTTAGTTTTCTTCTCTCTTCTGTAGATATCTTCGTATTAAAAGAATCCGAATACCATTTGGGCAAAGAGCGTCCACTTGAAAGTACAACTCTTGGGCCTTCTTCTACCATTTTTGTTGGCTTAAGTAAAGGTAGGTTGTGAAGCCACAAGCAGGTCTTCTTCGATGCCTGATCACCAAACCAAAAAGGCTGAACTATTTGATCTGGCTTCCTGTATTCTGTATTCATGCATCCCACAGGGTTCTCGATAGCCCAATGTTCAATATCTGTTTTGGTAAATTCCATGAAGAACTCTATAGCTTCCTGCTTCATCTTTCTTCTTCCCAAATGATGGGGATGTTCTCTTCGTTGTTCAATTGGTAAGTCTGCATCATCTGGATGATAAAGCCAACGTGCTCCACTAACAGATAAATATGTGCAAGGTGGATGGGCAATCATTAAATCCCATTTTTCACCTTCTGGCAGATAATATTCTGTGCCACTTTCAAGCATTCCACCATGATTGGGGATAACTTGCAATACATCCTGTTTGAAATGCCATTCAGGATGACCTCCGCTGCATTCTAATATGTCACAGCTAAAAGCATTATGCCCTCTTTCTCTAAAGGCTTTGCAAACTGCTTGACTTTCTTCACATGCTACTAATACATTCATTTCTTCTTATCTAATGCTTTGTATAAACCTCTTGCTATTGCACTCGCGAAATTGACAGGTACTGCATTACCTATCATTTTGTAGTTATATGGTGTGCTGCCCAAGAACTGATAGTCTATAGGAAATGTCATTAGGCAGGCAGCTTCTCGGATTGTGATACTTCTTTGTTGCTCAGAGTCGGGATGAATAAACATGTAGCCATCTTTGCTGAGATGAGCAACAATCGTGTGGGAAGGCTTGTCCCATTCAAGACTTTTGTATTTTTGGTAGAGTGTTTTATGTCCTGTTTTCTCAAAGTAATAATCAATCATTGCCTGATGACTGATGTGATTCATGTTCTTCTCAACCCATTCTTTGAATATTGATCTTTCCCTGGACCCATGATTCCTTGCCTCGTGTTGAGTAATATCTGGTTGAGGGTTTAACTGATGGGATCTTAGATATCGTCCTTCCTTCACCTGTTTAGGCAATGGATATAGTGCTGGTAGTTGACCAATAGCATCTCTAACCGTTAATTCCCCTTTGAGATTTTGTTCTTTTTCTATTGATTTATACAAATCATCCAACTCCAATTTAGAATCATGTCTTATACCCAAGATTATAACACGTGGACGGTGTTGAGGGACATTGAAATTGACAGCATCGTATAGGGCTAATGGCATTTCCTCTGGCGTTCTTATCTGATATCCAATGTTAGTGAAAGCGTCATAAATTCTGTTACGTACAGGTATACCACCAGGCTTTGCGCTAAGCAATCCCCCTACGTTTTCAAACACAAAAATCTCAGGGCGGAAAGCATCAACTACCTTGCAGAAACTTTCAAATAAGAAATTTCGATAATCATTATTCATGGAATCTTTGTCCGTAGCTCTACCATGAATCGAATAGGCTTGACAAGGCGGGCCACCGATAATAAGGTCTACATGTTTCTTACCAATAAGGCCTTTAAGACCTGTTGTTTTTACATCGTCAGAATTTTGCAGGCCGTATTTAGCATTTGCTTCATCAGACCAAAGTCCGTTAATTAGTTCATCTGTTTTTTGTATGTCAAAAAGTATAACCTTCCTTTTTGCCTCTTCTACCGTTTCACCCCATTTTGCCACAAGCCGATGTCTCAACGTTTCAACCATCGGTTTTTCCCACTCAACATGAGCAAGGGCTTCATATCTACCTGTTTGAAGGAAACCTTCTGAAAGGCCTCCGCACCCAGCAAACAAATCTATGAATGTATATTTCTTCTTTGACATGAAAAAGCCCTCTTGTCGTTTTTCGAAAAGGGGGCGTGGAGGATTGGTAGAAGCAAGGCTTAGGACGGCCTACATCAGACAACAATCGTATGGTCCACGCCCATATGAGCGTAAACATCCGTTGCCTTGTCTGACTGATGTGTTTCCAGAGGTCCTAATTCTGCTTCTTCAGCCTAATCAAGGATGTCAAAGACTCTTATTTTATTCCTTTGTCGTTAGTTCATTCTTTTATAGTTGTCCGCCTTCACCCATACGAACAAATAATACTTACGGTTAACTACAAAAGAAAAAACGTGGGTGCTTGCATCTGCCTGTCCCACTCTTCTGGCCTACCACAGCCAATAGCAAAAGAACAAACAGAGAAACAACCACGTTGAGGTATATAGATACACCGTAAAGTGTGCTAGTGAGGACATGGTTAGCCCTCGCAGCACACTACGGAGAGTATATACTACACCCCGTGGAGTTACCCCTGCATTTGTCTTGGCTTGCTATTTCGATTGTGGTAGTTCGAAGAGTCCAAAAACAAAGCGTCAGTAACGCCTTTCAATATGTAGTGCTCCACCCAGCGGCTCCGTCCTCCTCAAAGGACATCCCAGCCACCATGGGCAGATAGCATTTGCAAAGATAGCGATAAAAATCTATTCTTCCAAACTTTTGAGAGAAAAAGTGGCGATAAGAAAGTGGAAGAATGATGTTTTAGGGGTGTATTTTGAGAGAACCTTCATGTGTGCTGTAGCCTTGTTGTTCAAACAGCTCCATGATGGCCATTTCCAGACTGTGTTCGTTAAAGCTTGACATAGGCTTATTGTTTTGTAAGTTCTTGAAACAGTATCTGTCCCTTCAACGTCAACAAATATTTCTGGCGTGGATGACGAGGCTTATCGTGAGACAGGGACCAGTCCCCTGGTTCATAGCGTTATCCCTTCATTCATTACGTTAATATAGAAAGGTGTTTTAAAGGGACGATTCTCCCATTGCTTGCGGAGCATTATCATGGGACTGATTAACACGCCTGATTTTAATTCCAGTTCATATAATGCTCCTGAAACAGCTGATTCCTTTTTCAAATCTCTGGTTTCGCCATCCAGAAGGATTAGCACATCAATATCACTATCGGGACGAGCATCGCCTCGAGCTTCAGAACCATAAAGAATTGCTGTTGCAGTAGGTTCTGTCTTGTGAATCGTTTGCTTTATCTGCTCAACTATTTCTGGTCTTTGCATCTTTACACATTTCTATTTCACACCGCAAAGATAAATAGTTTTTTCGAACTTAACAAACTTTTGAGAGAAAAAAGTGGTGATCGAGGGGGGATGGAAAGGTTACACTGTGCTGGCACGGTGTGTGAGACAGGGACCAGTCCCCCTGGTTTCTCATTTTATTTATCTTCGGTCAACATCTTTGCCGTCAGTTCAAAGTCATCAATAATGGCTTTTGCCAAGGGATTTCTGTTCTCGACAATGATTGCTGCATAGATACCTTGTCCTTCTATTACGGCACTTGCTGTCTTAATAGTAAATCTTTCTGGGTCTGCATATTCCTCAAACCATCTCAAGAACAACCGATTTCGTGCAGCCTCTCGGCTATCGCTGGTGTCACACATATAAAGCAGACCGTCTAAGTTCTCACGAAAGAACTCATCTACAATAACAAGTGTTGTATTCTTTACATCAGGGTCGTATGATGCATGTAGTTTGTTCTGATTACTAATTGACAACTGATATGTCTCACATCCGCCAAGAGCATCATTCTCAATAAAGCCAATACCATAAATGACACCTTTAGCCGTCTGAAATACATAATCGCCATCATCTGCTAACTTTACCAGATATGGCGATTTTGAGTTTATATAATCTAAGGAAAGAGCGTTCATAGCCTCTATGCTGTTGTGTACAGATTAGTTACATCAGCATATTTCGCTTCGAACTTCTCTTCCCAAGCCTTCTTGCGATCCAGTGCATTCTTAAAGCGTTTCAATGCTTCTTCCTTTGTCAATTTCATAATCTACTCCTTTATTTTTCACTGCAAAGATACAGACTATTTCCGTAACTTCCAAATTTTCGCGTCTTTTTCTTATTCCAGCAAATTCTTCCTCCCCCACCCCTTCCACCTTATTATATATAAAAGAGCCACAGGATGTGACTACCTCACACCGGGACAGAGGCACGGTGTGACTTTTTCTTCTGGGGCGAAAATTATCTTCTAAAATTTGGAGGATATTGAAATAATCGCTACCTTTGCAGTATAAAATACATTAGTCATGGACGAAAAGAATAAGGATATCAAATCAGAAGGCATGATGGTTCAGGAACCTTCGTTAGCCGAAATGCCTCTTACGGAACACAAAGAAGTGGATTACACTTTCGGTAATCACGACTTTGGTTATCCTCATACCCTTGAGGAATTGGAGACTGCCTTGGACAATGCAGATGCTCAGCGCAACGATCCATCGAAATGGATATCCTCTGTAGAATTTCATACTCGCCTTGAAAACAAATATCCATGGCTAAGATAAAATGGAACGACTTGGCTGCCAGTCAGCTTGAGAACCATTTAGACTATGCTTTGGAAGAGTTCGGACAGAAATGTGTGCGAAATTGGTATCGTGACATCCAGCATATAGAATCCCGCTTAATCCTTCAGCCATTATCATACCCCAAAGTATCAGCCCTTGAGCATCGCGAAAAAGATTACCGCGGAGCTACTATCATGCAATCATTCCAACTGATTCATTATTACGACACAGATACCGACACTGTTTACATTGATGCTATCTGGGATATGCGCATGAATCCGTTAAAGCTTGAACAGATTTTGTAGCGTCACACCGTATGAGGCAGGTACCTGTACCCTGGTTCAAGTTCCCTGGTTCACGGGATTTCATCAATTATTGAGGGTTTTCTATTTCATCCGCAGCCTTAGGATAATTCATCGCTATGGTTTTAGCATTGTCCTCTGATGGAACGTCTTTCACGTTTGCGCGAATCATTGGAGTATATTCCTCGATAATATGACGCCAGTCGTTGAGTTTCATTCCCCCATATCGCTCGCCAAACTTCTTGATCACTTCTTCCAGAATGCTCAAGTCGCTTATTTCACGATCCATGTGTAGCAAATCAAATATCAGGTTGCGAACCTCTTTGTCATCCTCCACATGATGAAGCTTGGAGGTAAGACCTTTATAAACGGTCTCAAATACTCGCAGATTGATGAAGTTCATGAAGTCGGGGTTGTCCAGATAGTTCCTGCAGAACTCCGTATTCTCACTAAGCATTTGTGCCACAATCATCATCAGCGAGCTAGCACATTGCTGCATGGCCGTTTCTTTATTACTGTTCTTGGCAGCATTAACAAAAGTCTCGTCAGTAGCTAATCGTTCAGGCAACTCGTCGAGTTGTTTCTTTGCCAATTCAATATTCTGCCAGTTAATGCTGTTAAACTCATCCAAGATATCGCTGAGCTTAGCCATATCCGGCTGTTGTGGAGCCTTGGGACCACCCACGGGAATAGGATCTATTTCAGAGTTTCTATTCTCCAGTTCTATTTTCTGTTCTTCATTCTTGATAATGCGATATTGGTCAAAGTCAATGGCTTCCAGCAAACCCTCTGTAAAGTCTTCATTCTTCAATTTGGGCAGCTTTGTAACTAACAGAGAATAATAGGTATTCAGCATCTCCCACTCTATACTCTTGAAAGGCATTACTGCAGCTATGAATGGATAGGTACGGCAGAAACTCTTCATGCTGCTTTTGCAACGTATTTTCGCATTATCGTCCAGTTTTCTGAACCTCTCAACAGCCACGTTGATAATGGGGTCAATCGTCTCTCTTGAAGCCCCAGACCAATATTTCTCATTCAGTTCTTTGACCTCTTCTTCCGTATAGATGTTAGCATCCTCAACCTCTGCAATCAAGTCGTTCAGTTTGTTGGGGTCTGTTTCCTTAGAAAGAATGGTTGTCTTATAGAAACGTTGGAAACTCTGCTGGATGCCATCAGCATCGTTACAGAAATCCAGCACAAAAGTATCTCGTTTCTTGGGATGGCAACGATTCAGACGAGATAATGTCTGAACGGCTTTCACATCCGTCAGCACCTTGTCCACATACATTGTATGCAGCAAAGGTTGGTCGTAGCCAGTCTGGAACTTATCGGCCACCACCAATATGCGATATGGGTCATGCTCCATATTCTCCTCAATATCCTTTGAGGGGAATCCGTTGATGTCAGCCTCTGTAACGCTCTTACCTCCATACTCTTTCGCTCCCGAGAAAGCAACGATGGCTTTATATGGACTCTTGCGCTCTTCCAACAAACGCTTGATCTCGTAATAGAATTCGATGGCTCGCATGATGCTGCTTGTTACCACCATTGCCCTTGCCTGACCACCGACCTTACCTTTATCTATTACCTGCGTATGGAAGTGTTCTACGATAATGCTGGCCTTCTGCTGTATCGTCTCAGGCTGAGATTCCACGAAAGCACGTAGTTTCTTCGATGCCTGTTTCTTGTCAAACTCAGGGTCATCCTCTACTGACTTGATAATCTTGTAGAAGCTGTTATAAGTGGTATAGTGTGCCAATACATCCATGATGAAGCCCTCTTCAATAGCTTGTTTCATGGTGTATTCATGGAACGGACGATGTTCTATCTCGCCATCAGGTTTGGGATAGGCTGTGCCAAACATCTGTAGCGTCTTGTTCTTGGGCGTAGCTGTGAATGCGTAGTAGTTGGCATTCTTCACCATTTCCCTGCCCTCAATGATTTTCGTCAGGCGATCTTCCAAATCTTCTTCATCGTCACCCGCATTACCGCTCAGCGCTATATTCATCTTGGCACTCAGCGAACCATTCTGACTCGAATGAGCCTCATCGATAATAATACCAAATCGCTTATGCTTCAGTTCTGTACCTATGGCCTCCAAGATAAATGGGAACTTATGTACAATGGTAATGATAATCTTCTTGCCACTTTCCAGATGCTCTCTCAACGACTGGGCACTATCTGCCCAGGCCACTAAGTTCTGCAGGCGTTTGAAAGCCACGATATTGTTCTTGATCTGAGTATCCAGATTGACGCGGTCTGTCACCACGATGACACTATCCAGCAACGCTTGTGTTCCATCCAATAGCCCCACCAACTGGTAAGCCAGCCACGTGATGGAGTTCGACTTGCCTGAACCTGCTGAATGCTGAATCAGAAAACGTTGTCCTACGCCTTTTTCCTTTGTCTCTGCCAACAATTTACGAACACAATCCAGCTGGTGATAGCGAGGCCATACCACACTTTGTTTCTCTGTGTTCGTCTTTGGGTCAAGTCGTTTTACTACTTGAGCATAATTTTCTATGATATCGCTCAGCGATTCTTTCTGCAATATCTCTTCCCATAGATAAGCCGTGCGTACGCCATTTGGATTGACAGGATTACCAGCACCTCCATTTACACCTTTATTAAATGGCAGGAACCAAGACCCTTTCCCACATAGCCAAGTACACATCTTGATGTCGTCATCGTCCACAGCAAAGTGAACGGCGCAACGCTTCGGAGCCAGTAAAGGGTCTTTGGGGTCGCGGTCTGTCTGGTATTGCTTCACGGCATTCTCCACCGTCTGTCCTGTATAGTGGTTCTTCAGCTCCATCGTTATCAGAGGCAGACCATTCAGCGACACCATCAAGTCTATGCGATTGTCATTCTCCTTGCTATATGCCAATTCCTTCGTAACGCAGAAAATGTTCTTCTTATATAGCTCCTGAGCCGTTGGATTCAGTTCCGAAGGCAATGGATAGTACATGTCGAAGAGTTCCGATATAAAGCGGAATCCCTTTCTCATCACATCCGTCACACCACGATTAGCCAATTGCTTTGCCAACTCCGTGAAGAACCTGCGTTCTGATATCTCATTACTAAAGCATGCTGTATTCTCCACTTTCTTCTTCTGAGTGGAAAGCAAGAACCGTTTTACCCGCTCCGTATCCAGAGCGTAGTCCTTCACATAGTCATTGGTTGTACCCTCTTCGTATCCCTGCTTGTCTCTCAGGTAAGCAAGGATCGTATCTTCGAGGTTCATTTCACTTAGGTTCGTAGGCATTTTTTAATAATTATTTTATTGTTGAGCCATATAAATTACTGTTATCATATCTTACCTTTTGCTTTTAATTTTTTATATAATTCAGTCCCTTGTGGATAATCATTCAAGTACTTTGGGTTTAGTGTCATTACTTTATTCCACATTTTAAGAGCCTCGTCATCCTTACCCATCATCAAATATATTTCTCCTTTACTATCATAAAAGTTAGCTTTATCTATATTGCTTGAACTTATCTGAATAGCTTTATCTATATAATCTAGTGCAAGATTATAATTCTTTTTTGTCGCATATATATAGGCAAGCAGATTATAGCATTCACCATTTTTCTTTATCTGAGCTCCATCTGTTAAATATTTGATAGCCTTTGCTTCATTCTTTGTTACGCCAAAGCCCCCATCTTTATATATTGTCCCTAAAAGTAAATATTCGTTCCCATTTGACTCGTTATTAGATCTTATAAATTTTTCCAACCATTTTACTGCTTCAACAAAGTTTCTTTTACCAATTTGTCCTGTAAAGTTGTAGTATCCCATTTTAAAACATGCATATTCATTTCCTTTCAATGCACTTTTTTTAAACCAATCAATAGCCGATGTTAAATATTGTGTTGTTGAAGGAGTTTCATCCCATTTACTTTCTCGTTTCAATCCGACCTCATACATTTCATCCTTGCCTAAATTGATTTTTAGTGTTTTACCAAGTTTGTCAATAAAACCACAATTACCATTTAATTTAACCATGCAATATCCATCCGAAAAACAAGCCTTATTTACTAAATCATACTTTAATGGTAATATTACTTTTCCTGTTTTATTAATGACACCCCATTTTTTGTTGATAGCAACTGCAGCATAACCATTAATAAATTCACGTGAGTTATCGTAGTTTAATGGAATAACTACTTTGTTATTAATATTAATCCATCCCCACTTCTTATTGCTATTTTCTGCCTCAATGAGATCTGTAGATCCCTTTTTATCAATACCGATATAATCATAAATTGGGGGTATTAAAACCTTACCATTCATATCCACTAATACTGCTTTCTTATCTGTTTTAAATGTTGCCATAGCACCTTGATGAATGTCTTTTAACCATGGGGAATATTTAAAATCAACTACTACGTTTCCATATTTGTTAATTATCCCGGACTTTCCGTCTTTAACAACAATCGCATATCCATTAACAAAGTCGATAGCATCACTATATTGAGGTCTAATTATTTCTTTTCCATTTATATCAATATAACCAAATAAAGCATCTCTTTTACCATTCTTCAAATACACACTCATCACTTTTGCCAACCCATCACAATAATCATATATTTGGGCATATTTAAATGTTGGTGTTTTTATATTTCCGTGTTTGTCTATCAACACCCCATAGCTTCCTCTGTCTGAGGAAAGCCGCACAGCGGCATAGCCATTCTTAAAATGATGATCTTCATTAAATTCTGGTTCATATTTTATATCAACAGCAATACGGCCTGTCATGTCTACAAAGCCCCATTTCCCATTCTGTTTTACTCCGGCTAATCCTTCATAAAATGGACATGTTTTTTCATACTTTATTGGAATAACAATTTTACCTGATTTATCAATAAACCCCCATTTTCCATTTTTCTTTACCTCTGCGAATCCATCTTTAAAATCTTTAGCTTCCTCATAATCGAAATTTACAACAATATTTCCAAGATTGTTAACAAATCCCCATTTTTCACCAAACTTGACTCTTGCTAAACCATTGCAAAAAGCACCAGCATCAGAAAAGACAAAATCATTTTCTTGACCAAAGGTTGCATTCTGTCCATCTACAGACAAGACAAAAGGTAAAAGAGCAATGATAAATAATAATTTCTTTTTCATAAGTCTGAATATTTTTGTTGTTACTTATTTTGTACGTTCACTTGTCCTGTTACCACATCAGCTATTAGGCGCTGCTTGTATTCCTTCAAGTAGTCTATCTCTGCCTGAAGTTTCGTTATCAGAGTATCTATCTTCTGGCATTTCTCATCGATATTGGCAACGATGTCATCTTGCTCAGTTCGTGGTGGAATTATCAAATACTGATTACCAAAAACAGGAAAAGAAAAATCCGAAGAGCGTTCTCGAATCCCTTTATAAAGAGATTGTATAAAACCACTTATTGCCATTTGTCGGATTAGGAATGCATAATAATATACGTTGTAATCTCCTATTGGAGTACAACAATGATAAACTGATGTGCCCATTCCATCTGAATCAGAAACACCTATAGATCCAGCAAAAGCATCCATTTGATGAATAACGAGATCCCCCTTACGTATTCCTTGATATCCATCATATTTCTCAGATTCTGTAAAGCCAGTCAAACGTCGATTCTTACGCAAAGTTACTTGGCCATCTCTGAAGCAAGTTATCACTTCGTCTTCTGGGCGTCGGTCACGTTTATTCTTAAGAAACATATATTTTGCTCTTTTTACGCCCCAATGCTCAGGAATCATTCCAATCCAAGAGATACCGCTATCTTTCATCTTCACATTGGGATTCAATCCCTTTGTGACGGCTTCGGTAATAGTTTTCTGTTTGAGTTCTTGAAGAAGCTGTATCTCTTTCTCCTTATCCGCTACATAAGCATCTATCTTTGAGGTCTTGCTTTCCAAATAACTCACAATTTTCCCTTGCTCGGCAAGAGGAGGTAGAGGTATCTTTTCATTAGAAAGCATTGAAGTTAAATCAAGGTTTTGAATGCCTGTCGTATATTTTACATAAGTCCAAATTGCTCGTCTACTATACATTAGAGATAAAATATAAACAAGGAATTTTGAGATAAGGCATTCTTTTGGCGCAATCTTCTCCATAAAATTGGCATACATTGCATTATTGATGTTCAAATCATAAAGAATCGATCGACCAACTGGTGTCTTTTCTCCTCCACCAGATTTTTCGATAAGAATATCGCCTTGCTTTAATATTCTATCTTCAAGTTCTTTCCATTTGTATGAACGAATTGTATTATCCGTTTTTCTTTGGAAACGAAACTTGTCATAATCAAAGTCCGCTATACGAAGGCATGTACAATCAATTTCAGAAGTCTTAGGTTCACTCCCCCAACTACCTGCCTTTCGATATTTTATCAATCGTTTAAAAATATATGTTTCCCAATGTTTAGGAATCATCCCAATCCAAGAAACATTACTATCTTTGTATGAACTATACCTCTCCATACTACTTTCCTAAGATTTCGTTCAACAATCCATCTGTGCGCTCTTCGATAGCACGAATATCACTACTGATTTCGTTGAGACTGCGCAGTTCTTTTGGCTTATAGAAATACTTGGTGAACGAGAGTTCATAGCCTGTCTCTATACTGCTCTTGTCAAGAATTGCATCAGGGCTGTATGGCAATATCTCATTCTGTAAGAAACCTTCGATGCCTCCTTCATAGCGGAAAGGAATAATCTCTGTATCCTTGCTCTTCTTGTCGATGACAGGCACACCCTTCTTACAGATAATATTACCCTGCTCATCACGCTGAGGTTGGTACACCTTCACGCTCCAATAGCCAAACTCGTTGTTGGGGAAGATTTTGCTTTGGGGCGTTTCCTCAAAGTCCATCAGCAACTTGATAATCTGCTCACGATCGGTATCAGAAGTCTCACAATTCTTCATGCCCAGATTCTTGCGCAATGGCGACTTAACCTCTGTCGCATCTATCAATTGCACATAACCCTTACGGCGCTCTTCCTTACGGTTGGTCACCACCCAAATATAGGTGCCGATACCCGTATTATAGAAGTCGTTTTCAGGCATAGCAATAATGGCTTCCAGAAGGTCGTTCTCAATGATATACTGACGAAGATTGCTGGCACCAGAGCCAGCGTCACCCGTAAAGAGCGAAGAACCATTATGAACTTCAACGATACGAGTTCCAAGGGCTGTGTCTTCACGCATTCGAGACAGGTTGTTGGCCAGGAACATCATCTGCGCATCACCAATGTCTGGAATGAAAGAATAGGTTTTGCCCTGATTATCTATTACCTCGAAACGACTGTCTGTGAACTTCTTCTTGTCCTTTTCGTCTAAGCCTCGCTTCTTCAAGTCCTCTTTCCAAGGTGTGCCAAAGGGAGGGTTCGAAATACAGAAGTCGAAGGTCTCGCCAGCATGTCCGTCACGAGAGATGGTACTGTCGTAAGCTATGTATTCTCGCTGTTCTGCGCCATACTGATATTGGAAAGCCTTGATGTTGCCACTAATCATAAGGTCGGCCTTACAAGTGGCAAAGGTATGAGGCTCCAGCTCTTGTCCGAAGATATTGATGTTAACATGCTTCCCTTGTTTCTCGGCTATCTCCAGAATACGGTCTTGAGCAAGGGTTAATATGCCACCCGTGCCACACGCTCCGTCGTAGATATGATAGGTATTATCCGTTATCTTATCTGAAATAGGCAATACCGCAAGGTCGGCCAACAGCTTCACATAGTCGCGAGGTGTAAAGTGCTCACCCGCTTCGGTTACGTTGTTTTCTTCATTGAATCTGCGAAGTAGCTCTTCGAAGATAGTTCCCATCGTATGGTTGTCAAGAGCTGGCAGTCGTACGTTACCTTCATCATCTAAAACGGGTTTGTTCGATAGGTTAATCTTGTCGTCCGTAAACTTCTCGATAATGCTGCCCAGGCGTTCAGCCTCTGTCAGGTTGTCCACCATCTGGCGAAGTTTAAACTTATCGATAATGTCCTGCACATCCTTACTGAAACCATTCAGATAGTCCGTGAAGTTCATCTTCAAACGCAAGGGGTCTGTCTCGCTCTTCAGCGTCTTCATGGTGAACTTCGACGTGTTATAGAACGGATAACCCGTCACGTTATACAGAATGGGGTCCTGGTTCTGAATCTTGTTCTTATCCAGCAATTCTTTCTGAGTCAGCAAGTGCTGCTTGGTCGGCTCCAACAATACGTCGATTCGACGAAGCACCATCATGGGCAGGATGATCTTCTTATAGTCACCCTTCTCAAAAGCATAGACAAGTACATCTGTTGCAATGTTCCAGATGAACGAGAATAATTGATTATATTGTGATTGGTTCATATCATGCATTATGTTTATTATTGCACCATACTATCCAATCACGCCAAGACGCAAAAAGTGTGGTACACCTTATGCGTATAGCTATGGGGCAGCGTAGGAAGGAAACCCCATCTCCTTAACAAGTATGCACCACACCAAAGTGTGTATGCATCGCTATAAAAGGAGATAAGATGTCCTGTCCAGACACCTAATCCAGATATTATTTCTGTGCGCTCTTTTATTTCCAAACAGTTTCCTACGCTTTTGGCTATACGCGAAATAATAGCTGATGCTATGTTTTTACCCTCAAAAATCATACTGGTGCCTCCACTGAGGTTGTTCCAGTAATCAAGTGCAAAAGTACTAAGAAATGGGCAAAAAAGCAAATTTTTTGGAAGGGAAATCAAAAAAGGTACATGTTTTTTAGGGTTTTGGGCGTATTTTTCGAAAAAAATACGAAAAAAACTTGTGTAATATATTCCATGGTGTTAACTTTGTAACAGAAAACGAACATTTGTAAAAACAATGGAAAAGAAACTAAAACAAATCATGACCCCAGGTTCTCTCTGCTGGGCTGCCTTTCTTAAAATGGGAGCCCTGCGGGAGAACTCTCCAACCTTCGTCTTGTAATTTGAGAGAACTATCATGTGTGCTGTGACTAGGCGTCAAGCATGCTATTGTCAAATTACAACACTAAAATTAAAATGAAAAAACAAAATGGAAACGAAAGTCTCCTAGCTCTTGTATTGTCTTCAAAAAGACATGAATTTAGAGCTATCCTTGAGAAATTGGAACCTCATCTAAAGGGAATGGATAATAGTAAAAATCCGGAAAAATGGAACCATCTGGAATTTGATTTTGAACATATCCATAAAGTAGATGTTTATCGTAGATTTGCCCCTATCTTCGAAAAGAAATATCTAATGGTAAAGAAGAAAGATTTTGCCAGACACCTAGCCTTACATAGCAATTTGGCTGACAATGAAAACTATGAGATCAGGGTTGAAACGATATATCATGGGCTTAAATTATGTAAGAAAATATTCAGTTAATTATCTGTCAAATGAATCAAATGTGTGAAGAACTGGAACAAGCGGGCGAAGAGACGCAGATAAGTCCGCAGGCGCTATTGCTGGAAGAGATGAGAATTACACCGGAGAAGAAGTTGCCGAAGATGGACTTCCTGTTCCGGCTGTTCGGCATGCCATGTTTTCCCAGACGCGAACTGGTGGCGATAACGGGTAAGGCGAAGAGCGGCAAGACGTTCGTGACGTCTATGCTCATGACGTGCTGTCAGGTGAGCGACGTGCTCTCGTTCCATCGCGAACAGGAGTCACCGTTGCGTGTGCTGTGGTACGACACCGAGCAGAGCGACGAATCGACGCAGGACATCCTGAAGAACCGCATCATGAGGATGGTGGCGGGCAAAGACGGAGTGATACAGACCGAACTGTTCGTCAACGGCGATGGTCTGCCTAGAATCGATGTCTTCAACGTGCGTGCCGTAGAGTGGAAGCTGCGCCGTAAGCTGCTGATTGAGGCTGTCAATATGTGCGAACCCGACCTGGTCATCATCGACGGTATCCGCGACCTGGTGAACGACATCAACGACGGTGTGCTGGCACAGGAAGTGATGGAGGAACTGATGCACCTGGCCAGCGACAAGGAGTGCTGCATAGCGTGTGTGTTGCACCAGAACAAGAGCGGCGAGGATCATAACCTGCGCGGATGGATTGGTACGGAGCTGATGAACAAGGCGTTCGAGATCTACAGCTGCGAGAAGCTGATGCCGGCACGTGTCTTCAAGCTGGAGCAGACGCAGACCCGTAAGTACGACATTGAACCTATCATGTGGTATAAGGTTGACCAACAGGGACTGCCCGTATCCACCAACAAGCCTGCAGACTGCGGCTCCAACGATAGTCAGGACAAGCTGCCGCAGCTGGCACAGAAGTATATCGTCCACGAGGAGGACGGAGGCTGGCATATCGATATCAACAAGCTGTTCCTCGATGCCTTGCAAGGTAAGGAGGAGATTGGCGGTGCTGAGCTGCGCAGTCGCGTGATGCAGCTGTCGGGCATAGCTGTTCCCTTCAAGTACAACAAGGTGCTTCAAGAGGCCCTGGAGCAGAAAGTGATAGAGAAAGTGGAGCATGACAACCGTTCGTTCTACCGGCCAGCCCCCTTTTGAAGCCTCACCCCCTCTTATATCTGTCCCCTTATAGGGGACTTAGATATGAGGGGGAGGCTACAAATCCCCCACGAACATAGAAGCGTATGAAAATCGAAGATGTATTTACTCGAAGTTTTAAGCGGTTGCGCCACGAACTGGGCCATGACCGTCCACGCGATACTCGCCCTATGTGGCTGATCAGGCTCTCTACCGACACCGCATTCTGCAAGGCCGTAGTAGCCAACGGCTATCTCACCGAGGCACAGATGCAGCATGCAGCCAGTCGCTACCGGCTGGGGCGCAGTCGCGACGGCGGTGTCATCTTCTGGCAGATAGACCATCTCGAGCAGATATACGACGGCAAGATAATGTTTTACCGTGAGGACTGTCATCGCGACCATCATCGTCACCCGCAATGGGTCAGCAACCGGATGAAGCGCTACTATCTGAAAGACGATAAGGAACTGATAGCCAGCATTCCCTCATACCACTGTCTGTTCGGAACGCACCTGCTGAGGGATGAAGGTAGAGGGATGAAGGAAGATGGAAGGACACCAACCATCGCTGTGGTCGAAGCCGAGAAGACGGCGTTCATCATGAGCGAACACTATCCCGACTACCTCTGGCTGGCTGCCGGCGGACTCTTTGAACTCACGGCCAAGAAGCTCATTCTGCTGCGTGGCTACCGCATCGTACTCTTTCCCGATACTGACCCCGACCGCAAGGCCTACACGCGCTGGTATCAGGTGGCTCAGGAAGCCCATCGCTTGTACGACCTCGACATCACCGTCAGTGCACTGCTAGAGCAGAAAGCCACCCGTGAGCAGAAACAGCGCAAGATAGATCTTGTAGACTATTACTTTGAACAATAACCATAAAACATGAACCATTATGATTAATCATTACGACCCCAATTTATTTATCAACAAAAGCGTTCTGGCCAAGATGGCAGGAGTCTCTACACGTACCTTCCGCCGTTACCTCGCCAAACGGCGTCCTGTCCTTGAGTCCATGGGTATTTCAGCCAAGGCTCAGAAGCTTCCTCCACAGGCAGTCCGCTATCTTTGCGAAGATTATTGCATTGACCTCAAAAATAATTGCATGAAGGCGGTCAAAGACGGACAGGGCCCTTCCGGAATGTAGTACCTTTGCATTGTCTTCGAGAGACCGAATTTGCGGGTACGTGTACTAACAATTTTTCCTACGTGCACTAGCAAAATTTCCTACGTGTACCAGCCGCTCGGCTTTGCCGCTTGCTACCAACGGGACGCAAGAAATTGAGGTCAATCCAGACAACGAGAATTTTAATCTTTAATGTTTAATTTTTAATTTGTCAACAACATGGCTTTGAAAGTAAAAGCAAAAGAAAAACTCCAGAAGATCGGTAAGTATGCCGACTCCTACCGCTACGTCATGATGCCTGAGCTCTACTCAACGCTCACGCAAGACAAGGTCATCAAGGAAGCCGCTCTGCGCAGTGGTGTCAACCAGGGCGTGATGCAGGCCTGCTGGGATGCCGCTGGCGAGGTCATCAAGGCATGGGCCACCGAGGGTCACTCTGTTGCGCTCCCCGGACTGGGAACCATGCGCTTCGGTCTGCGTGCCAAGAGCTGCGAGAATGTCAACGAGGTGAAGACCTCACTCATCACGAGTCGTCGTATCATCTTCACCCCCAACAGCGAGCTGAAGGACGAGCTGAAGAACACCGCTGTGCAGATTACCTGCTACGACCGCAACGGTAACGAGGTGAAGCGCGTGACCAGCGACGACGACGCAGAGGTGGAGGACCCAGAGAACGAGAACGGAACAACGGGTAACGGAGAGAACGGATCTACGGAGAACGGCGGTAGCCAGAACCAGGGTGGTAACAGCAACACCGGTGGTGGCGACTTGGGGCAGAATTGATGGAAGATGTAAGATGTAAAATGTAAGAAGTAAGATGGAAGAGGTGTGAGTGAGTCAGGGGCAGTGCTATGGTCACCCCGGCGAGGACCTCTCGCAACAAGTCCACAATACGGCCATGAGGCCTGCCTGGTCACTCACCCTCTTTTTAATTAAATCAGTCATTATGAAGAAAGAAACCATTAAACAGATCATTCAAATCGTAGTCACCATCCTGACTGCCATCAGTTCCACTTTATTTGTACAATCATGCGTAAAATCTCCCTCATCGTCATCCATTGCTCCGCAACACGTAGCAACCAGTGTTTCACCGTCGAAGACCTCCGGGCGTGTCATAACGCCCAGTTTCATGGCAAGGGCATCGGCTACCACTACTACATCACCCGTGATGGCCAGCTCTACCAGACCCGCAGTGAAGCCGAAGTCGGCATGCATGCCCGCCGCTACAATGCCCACAGCATCGGCATCTGCTATGAAGGCGGCTTAGACGAAAAGGGGCGCCCGGCCGACACGCGAACCCCAGCGCAAAAGGCCGCCTTGGTAGCCCTGCTGCGCAGTCTCAAGGTCGATTACCCCGACGCCAAGATCCTGGGTCACCGCGAGCTCCCCAATGTCCACAAGGACTGCCCCTGTTTCCTGCCAAGCAAGGAGTACAAATCTCTCTAATTCAAAAACCTCAGCGCCCTCCCCCGCTGAGGTTTTTTATGCGAAAATTTGGAAGATAAACAAAAAAGCACTATCTTTGCCAACATGAAGAAACTACTGTTATTGCTGACATTGATTATTGTATCGCCTCATATAGGTATGAATATGGAGGCTAACAATACGATTGCAAACATCTGCAGTGTGATTAAGAAAGGGATGCGTTTCCTGTTCATCGGTGACTCTATTACTGATGGTAGTTGGGGACGTAGCGGAGGCAACATGATGCCCACGGAGCAACGGAATAAGAAGGACTTGAACCATATTTACGGACATAGCTACATGATGCTGTGTGCAGCCAGAATTCAGAGCGACTACCCAGAGCTGGAGACTCAGTTCTTCAATCGTGGCATATCAGGCAATACGCTGCTAGACCTGCAGGGACGTTGGCAAGCAGACTGTCTCGACCTCAACCCTGATATGGTTACGCTACTGGTTGGAACGAACGATGTTGACAAATTTCTGAGTGGAAAGGCCACGCTCGACATGAAGCAGTGGGAGAAGGATTATCGTCAGCTACTCGACCAGCTTCGTACTGCAAATCCAGATGTAAAGATTGCGCTCGGAACGCCCTTTGTAGCACAGGTCGGGCGGATTGGCTCGCAGGATAATTATCAGCAGCGTAAAGCCCTTATAGCGGAATGTGCTACAGTTGTTCGCCGTATAGCATCAGACTATCATGCCACGCTACTTGATTACGAAAAGATGTTCAACGAACTTACCGCGAAAAATGCCTCCTACTGGATTTGGGACGGTATTCACCCAACGGCAGCAGGTCATCAGAAGATGGCCGATTTATGGCTAAGAGCTAGCAAAGTGATATAATATAAAAATGCAGGAATGATGCACGTTTGCATTTTTTAAATAGGAGATGCTTGGGTATCTCCTTTTTTCTTCATACCTTTGCAGGTCAGTATGCAACCAAATTTACAACAGATTATATGAACAAGAAACTCAAGAAGGTGCTCGTACTCGGATCGGGTGCCCTGAAAATCGGACAGGCAGGCGAGTTTGACTACTCGGGCTCGCAGGCGCTGAAAGCATTGCGCGAGGAGGGTATCTCCTCGGTGTTAGTAAACCCCAACATTGCGACCATTCAGACGTCTGAAGGTATTGCCGACAAGGTATACTTCCAGCCTGTAACCACCCACTTCGTGACGGAAATCATCAAGAAGGAGCGCCCCGACGGCATTCTGCTGGCCTTTGGCGGACAGACCGCGCTGAACTGCGGTACGGAACTGTATCAGACAGGCGTGCTGAAGGAGTATGGCGTAGAGGTGCTGGGCACGTCGGTAGAGGCCATCATGAACACAGAGGACCGCGACCTGTTTGTGAAGAAGCTGGACGAAATCAGTCTGAAGACTCCCGTAAGCCACGCTGTGGAGAACATGGACGATGCGCTGAAGGCTGCCCACGAGATCGGATTCCCCATCATGATTCGTTCGGCCTATGCACTGGGCGGTCTGGGCAGTGGTATCTGTCCTGACGAGAAGGCTTTCAAGGAATTGGCTGAGAGTGCCTTTACCTTTGCTCCCCAGATTCTGGTGGAAGAAAGCCTGAAAGGATGGAAGGAGATTGAGTTTGAGTGCATCCGCGACGCCAACGACCACTGCTTCACGGTGGCTTCGATGGAGAACTTCGACCCGCTGGGTATCCACACGGGTGAATCGATCGTGGTGGCTCCTACTTGTTCATTGACTCCTGAGCAGGTGAAGATGTTACAGGACATCACCATCAAGTGCGTGCGCCACTTGAACATTGTGGGTGAGTGTAACATCCAGTTTGCCTTCAACGCACAGACCAACGACTACCGTATCATTGAGATCAACGCCCGATTGAGTCGTTCGTCGGCATTGGCATCAAAGGCTACGGGTTATCCTCTGGCCTTCGTGGCTGCGAAGATTGCACTGGGATACACGCTGGACCAGATTGGTGAGATGGGCACGACCAGTTCCGCCTATGTAGCACCACAACTAGACTATATGATCTGTAAGATTCCTCGCTGGGACTTGACGAAGTTTGCTGGCGTGAGCCGTCTGATTGGTTCGTCGATGAAGTCGGTAGGCGAAATCATGAGCATCGGACGAAGCTTCGAGGAGATGATGCAGAAGGGTCTGCGCATGATTGGTCAGGGTATGCACGGTTTCGTAGGCAACGACCATACCAAGTTTGACAATCTGGACGAGGAGCTGGCTAACCCCACCGACCTGCGTATCTTTGCCATTGCACAGGCGCTGGAGGAGGGTTACAGCGTAGAGCGCATTGAGGAGCTGACCAAGATTGACGTGTGGTTCCTGGAGCGACTGAAGCACATCGTGGACCTGAAGCATGAGTTGCAGAAGTATAATAAGTTGGAGGAATTGCCCGACACACTGCTGCTGGAGGTGAAGCGTTGCGGATTCTCTGACTTCCAGATAGCCCGTTTCGTGCTGAAGCCCGATGGTGGCAACATGGAGAAGGAGAACCTGGCTGTGCGCCGCTATCGTAAGGAGCGTGGCATCATGCCATCGGTAAAGCGCATTCCGACGGTGGCATCGGAGCATCCGGAGCTGACCAACTACCTCTATTTCACATACACGCACACGCCCGCGTTTGGAAATCCTGAGGGCGAGCAGTATAAGGCGAAGCACGACATCAACTACTACCAGAACGAGAAATCGGTGGTAGTACTGGGTTCGGGCGCTTATCGCATCGGTTCGAGCGTAGAGTTCGACTGGTGTTCGGTAAATGCCATCAACACGGCCAGAAAACTGGGTTACAAGTCGATCATGATTAACTATAACCCGGAGACCGTTTCGACCGACTATGACATGTGTGACCGTCTGTACTTCGACGAGTTGTCGTTGGAGCGCGTACTGGACGTGATAGACCTGGAACAGCCCCGTGGTGTGATAGTCTCAGTGGGTGGACAGATTCCTAACAACCTGGCCATGAAGCTGTATCGCCAGGGCGTTCCCGTACTGGGCACATCGCCAGTGAACATTGACCGTGCCGAGAACCGCGACAAGTTCTCAGCCATGCTCGACAAATTGGGCATTGACCAGCCTGCATGGCGTGCGCTGACTTCGTTTGACGATGTGAAACAGTTTGTAGACGAGGTGGGCTATCCCGTATTGGTTCGTCCTTCGTACGTGCTGTCGGGTGCTGCCATGAACGTATGTTATGACGACGAGGAGCTGCACCGCTTCCTCAGCATGGCTACCGAGGTATCGAAGGAATTCCCAGTAGTGGTTTCGAAGTTCATGACAGAGACCAAGGAGATTGAGTTTGACGCTGTGGCCGACAAGGGCGAGGTGGTAGAATATGCCATCTCTGAGCACGTGGAGTATGCCGGTGTACACTCGGGTGACGCCACGATGGTATTCCCTGCCCAGAACATCTACTTCTCGACGGTTCGCCAGATCAAGAAGATAGCTTATAAGATAGCCAAGGAGCTGAACATATCAGGTCCGTTCAACATCCAGTTCCTTGCCAAGAACCGCGAGGTGAAGGTGATTGAGTGTAACCTGCGTGCCAGCCGTTCGTTCCCCTTCGTCAGCAAGATTCTGAAGCGTAACTTCATCGAGACGGCTACGAAGATCATGCTCGATGCCCCCTACTCTCGCCCAGATAAGAGCGAGTTTGACATTGACCGCATCGGCGTGAAGGCCAGCCAGTTCTCGTTTGCCCGTCTGCAGAACGCTGACCCTGTATTGGGCGTGGACATGAGCTCTACGGGTGAGGTAGGCTGTCTGGGCGACGACCTGAACGAGGCTATGCTGAACTCGCTGATTGCCACGGGTTACCGTCTGCCGAAGCAGGGTGCGAACATCCTGATTTCAAGTGGTGGTGCCAAGGGCAAGGTAAGCTTGCTGGAGCCTGCTCAGGAATTGGTGAAGAAGGGCTATAAGATTTACGCCACAGGCGGTACAGCCCGTTTCCTGAACGATAACGGCGTGAAGGCTACACCCGTAGCATGGCCCGACGAAGAGGGTGAGAACAATGTGATGGACATGATTGCCAACCATGCGTTCGACCTGATTATCAACGTGCCAAAGAACCATACGAAGCGCGAGCTGACTAATGGTTACCGCATTCGTCGTGGTGCCATTGACCACAACATTCCATTGATGACCAACGTTCGTTTGGCAAAGGCTTATATCGAGGCGTTCACCGCACTGGGCGAGAACGACATCAAGATCAAGTCTTGGCAGGAATATAATGCGTAAAGACGGTTAAGGGTTAAGGGTTAAGGGTTAAGGGTTAATGGTTAACGGAAAGAAGGGTCTGGTACTGGAGGGTGGTGCCATGCGCGGTCTGTGGACCGCTGGCATTATTGACGTGATGATGGAGCACAACGTCTGGCCTGACGGACTCATTGGTGTGTCGGCAGGTGCTGCGTTTGGCTGTAACTACAAATCACGCCAGATAGGTCGTGCCATCCGATACAACACCCGTTTTGCCAAGGATTCGCGGTATAGCGGTATGAAGTCGCTACTGCTGAGCGGCGATTACTTCAACGCGAAGTTCGGCTATCACGTGGTACCCTACAAGTACGACATCTTTGACATCAAGGCCTTTGAAGAGAATCCCCTGGAGTTCATCATTGTATGTACGGACGTAACGACAGGAGAGGCTGTGTATCACAAGATGGACCATGTAGACTATGATGAGCTGGAATGGCTCAGAGCCTCTGCATCGATGCCACTGGCGTCGAAGGTGGTGAAGGTGCAGGGGCACAAACTACTGGACGGAGGCGTGAGCGACTCGATTCCCCTGCAGTATTTCGAGAGCATCGGATACAAGCGTAACGTAGTGATACTGACGCAACCGCTGGGGTATCAGAAAGAGCACAACCGACTGATGGCGCTGATGCGCATGGCCTTGTGGAAATACCCACACTTCCTGAAAGCCCTGGACGAACGGCACCAGATGTACAACTATCAGCTGGAATATGTGGCCAACGCCGAGCGACTGGGCCACTGTCTGGTGATTCGTCCGGACGAAAAGATACCCATCGGCCACATATCGCACGACCCGATGCAGATGCAAAAGGTCTATCTACTGGGGCGCAAGAAAGGCCTAGAATATATAGACCGCATCATCGAATTCTACAAATCATAAAGATCAAAGATCAAAGTTCAAAGTTCAATGAGAATAGACATCATCACCGTATTGCCCGAAATGCTGGAGGGCTTTGTACACGAATCGATACTGGCACGTGCCGAGAAGAAAGGATTGGCGGAAATACGCCTGCACAACCTGCGTGACTACACGCTGGACAAATGGCGCAGGGTGGACGACTATCCCTACGGAGGCAGTGCAGGTATGGTGATGCAGTGTGAGCCCATAGACCGTTGTATCACGGCCCTGAAAGCAGAGCGCGACTATGACGAGGTGATATTCACATCGCCCGACGGTGAGCGCTTTGACCAGCACATGGCCAACGAGCTTTCGTTGAAGGGTAACCTGATTATCCTGGCTGGTCACTATAAGGGTATTGACCAGCGCGTGCGTGACCATCTGATTACGAAGGAGATATCGATAGGTGACTTCGTATTGACGGGTGGTGAGTTGGTGGCTGCCATGATAGCCGATGCCATTGTGCGCGTGGTGCCTGGGGTGATTGGCGACGAGCAGAGTGCCCTGTCGGACTGTTTCCAGGACGACCTGCTGGCAGCACCTATCTATACGCGTCCTGCCGACTATAAGGGATGGAAGGTGCCCGAGATCTTGCTCAGTGGCAACGAGGCGAAAGTCAGGGAGTGGGAATTGGAACAGGCCATGGAGCGCACCAGGAAACTGAGACCCGACCTTTTGAAAGACTGACATACATTTAATACTATTAATAACTTCAAACTATGTTTACAAAAGAAACTTATATACGGCGTCGTGCCGAGCTGAAAAAGTTGGTAGGCGAAGGGGTGATTGTGCTCTTCGGAAACAATGATGCACCTTGCAACTACCCTGCCAACTGCTACGCTCCCATGCGTCAGGATTCATCATTCCTGTACTACTTCGGTCAGCATCGTGACGGATTGGTGGGCGTGATTGACATTGACCATGATGAGGAAATGTTGTTTGGCGACGACATTGATGTAGAGGATATTGTATGGATGGGCTTCACACCATCGGTGGCAGATTTGGCTGCTGAGGTGGGTGTGAGCAAGACGGCTCCGATGGCACAACTTACCTCTTACATCAAACAGAAGACATCAAAAATCCATTATCTTCCTCCCTATCGTTTCGACACAAAAATACAGATTATGGACCTGCTGGGCATTCATCCTTCACAGCAGAAGGAGAAAGCGTCACTCGCTCTAATCCAGGCAGTTGTAAAGATGCGCTCTACCAAAGAAGCACAGGAAATCGAAGCCATTGACCGTGCTTGCGACGTGGGCTATGCCATGCACACCACCGCCCAGCTATTGATCAAACCCGGGGTGACAGAACGCTTCATTGGAGGTCAGGTTGACGGCATTGCCCGTTCGTTAGCAAACCAGGTGAGCTTCGCCACCATCTTCAGTCAGCATGGAGAGATTATGCATGGAAATCCGTCGGAAGCAAAGTTGGAGGATGGCAGACTGGTATTGTGTGACGCCGGTTGCGAACTGGACGACTATTGTTCAGACCATACCCGCACAATGCCCGTGAATGGAAAGTTCACCCAGCGTCAGTTGGAGATATACAGCATCGTGGAAGCTTGTCACGACTATGTATTGGAAGTAGCCAAGCCGGGCGTGAAATATTTTGACGTACACATGGCCGTTTGTCGTATGATGACAGACCGCTTGAAGGAGCTGGGACTGATGAAGGGCGACACCGAAGAAGCCGTAAAGGCGGGTGCTCATGCCATGTTCCTGCCTCACGGACTGGGACACATGATGGGTATGGACGTTCACGACATGGAAGGACTGGGACAGATATACGTGGGTTTCGACGAGGAGACACGCCCCAACCTGGAACAATTTGGCACCAACTGCCTGCGCATGGGTCGCAGACTGCAGGAAGGCTTTGTCGTTACCGACGAGCCCGGCATCTACTTCATTCCTCAGTTGATTGACGAATGGAAGGCTTCTGGCCACTGCAAGGAGTTCCTGAACTTCGATAAGTTGGAGACCTACAAGGACTTTGGAGGCATCCGCATTGAGGACGATGTGCTGATTACCAAGGACGGTTGCCGATTCCTGGGACAGAAGCGCATTCCTTATCATCCAAAAGAATTGGAAGAATTCATGGCGAGAAATTGATAAAAAACTCGCTAAAAAAATTGGAAACCACAAAATAAGTGTGTAACTTTGCAGCTATAATTGAATTTAAATAAGAATATGATGAAGAAACTAATGACATTCGCCCTGCTGGCCTTAGTGGCAGTAGGCGCACAGGCAGCCAAGAAAAAGGCTCCCGCCAAAGTTGACAACAAGCCCGTATTTACGGTCATCAAGGAGAATCCTATCACTACCATTAAGGACCAGAACCGCTCGGGTACGTGCTGGGACTACTCTACCCTCTCCTTCTTTGAGGCAGAGATTCTGAAGGCTACCGGCAAGCAGTACACTCTCTGTGAGGCTTTCGTAGCCAACAAGACCTATTTGGAGCGCGCCATCCAGGTGGTTCGCTACCACGGTGACTGCCAATTTGCACAGGGTGGAAGTGCAGAGGACGTGCTCTCTACGCTGAAGAACCACGGTATCTGTCCCATTGACGCTATGCCTTTCCCCGGCTCACTCTACGGTGACTCACTGAACAACTTCAACGAGTTCTTCAGAGTACTGTCACCTTACGTAGAAGCAGTAGCCAAGAGCGATGCCAAAAAGCTCAGCAAAGCATGGAAGACAGGTATGCAGGGCATCCTCGACGCTTATCTGGGCAAGTGCCCTGAGAAGTTCACCTACGAGGGTAAGGAATATACTCCAAAGAGCTTCATGGCCTCTCTGGGCATCAACCTCGACGACTATGTAAGCATTACCAGCTATACCCACCATCCCTTCTACACAGCGTTTGCCGTAGAGGTGCAGGATAACTGGCGCTTCCCACTCTCCTACAACGTGCCCATGGACGAGATGATGCAGATTATCGACAATGCCATTGAGCAGGGTTATACCGTAGCATGGGGTGGCGACGTGAGCGAGCCTGGATTTACCCGCAAGGGGCTGGCTTATGCCGTAGACGACAAGAAGACTCAGAGCCTGCAGGGCAGTGACATGGCCAAGTGGCTGAAGATGACCGCTACCAAGAAGCGTGACATCATTGACTCACTGGGTTGCAAAGTGCCTGAGATCGTTCCTACACAGGAGATGCGCCAGGAGCGTTTCGACAACTGGGAACTGACCGACGATCACGGTATGCACATCTTCGGTGTGGCCAAGGACCAGAATGGCAAGGAGTATTATATGGTACAGAACTCATGGGGTAAGACTGGCGACTACAAGGGCATCTGGTATATGACCAAGGCCTTTATCGCTGCCAACACCATGGACTTCCTGATCAACAAAAACGCTATCCCTGCCGAGATTCGCAAGAAGCTGGGATTGTAATCACACGAAAGGGATGTGCCTCAGTGCGCATCCCTTTCTATTATTTCACCAAAAACAAACCTACTTATGACTAACCTTTGGAAAAACGATGAGGAACTGTTCGGCATAGCCCGCAAGGAACTGTTTACCGCTTTGGTAGGCGATGTGCTTGACAAGATGGGTTATCTGCACCAATTCCTGCCCCCACATATCAAACCCTTACGACGTGACATGGTGGTCATTGGACGTGCTATGCCCGTGCTGGAAGCTGATGTATTTGCCGAGCGCCAACAGGACACTCAGCTGGAAGTGATGCGCAAACCCTTTGGCATCATGTTTGAAGCACTGGACCAATTGAAGGCTGGCGAGGTGTATATCTGTAGTGGCTCGTCGCCCCGCTATGCACTGTGGGGTGGACTGATGAGCACTCGTGCTATTGCCATTGGCGCTGCGGGTGCTGTGGTAGATGGTTTCTCACGAGACACTAATGAGATATTGCGCCTGAACTTCCCTACGTTCTCACAGGGAACCTATGCACAAGACCAAGGACCTCGTGGCAAGGTAATAGACTATCGTGTACCCATTGAGTTCGGTGGAATCAACGTTCGTCCCGGCGACATCGTCTTCGGTGACTTGGACGGTGTTATCATCGTGCCTCGCGAGGCTGAGGAAGAAGCCTTTGCAGGTGCTATCGAGAAGGCACGTGGAGAGAAACAGGTAAAGCAGGCTTTGGAACAGGGCATGAGCACTGTGGAAGCCTTTGCGAAGTTTGGAATCATGTAAAACAAATCAAATATGAACGCATTTAGAATTGACGGACAAAAAGCCGTCGTGACAGGTGGTGGCAGTGGACTGGGTCTGGGCATTGCCAAGGTATTTATAGAGGCTGGAGCCGAAGTAATCATCGTGGGACGTAATGAGGAGAAATTACGCCAGGCTCAGCAGCAGTTGGGCGAGAAGTGCAGCTATCGTGCCTTCGATGTGACCAAGATAGACGAGATTCCTGCCTTGGTGAAGGAGATTGGCGCTGTGGACATCTTAGTAAACTGTGCTGGTACGCACCTGAAGAAATGGGCATTGGATGTCAGCGACAAAGAGTTTCTGGATGTGCTGAACGTCCACGTGATGAGTGTATTTGCCCTGAGCCGCGAGTTTGCCAAATTGATGGTGGAGCGTGGCAAGGGACATATCATCCTGATCAGTTCCATGTCGGCCATCATGGGTATGGAGCAGATTGTGGCTTACACCACTGCCAAGACAGCTATCTTAGGATTGCAACGCAGTCTGGTGGCAGAGCTGTCGCCTAAGGGCATTCGCATCAACACCATTGCACCGGGTTGGATAGACACCCCGATGTTCCACAAAGCAACGGACAATGACCCACAACGCAAGGCAAACATCCTGCGTCGTATCCCTATGAAGACCTTCGGACAACCAGAGGACATCGGTTATGCGGCACTCTATCTCTCATCGCCAGCAGGCAGCTATGTTGATGGCGTATTCCTACCTGTAGATGCAGGTGCATCCGAAGCATTCTAAGCTATGAAACTATCGAGCGTCAAGAAGAAGATGACCAACGTCAGATGGACGGTGGTGGCACTTATATTCTTTGCCACCACCATCAATTACATTGATCGTCAGGTCATTGGATTGCTGAAGCCATATATCCAGGAAGACCTGGGATGGACGGAGGCTGACTATGGCTATATCGTCACCGCTTTCCAGGTAGCCTATGGCATCGGTATGCTGTTAGGAGGTAGGATGTTGGACCGTTTTGGCAGCAAACTGGGCTATTCCATCGCCATTGTGGTATGGAGCATCGGTGCCGTGTTGCACGCCACCGTTCGTTCAGTGACTGGTTTTGGTGCGGCTCGTGCCATCTTAGGATTGGGCGAGGCAGGAAACTTCCCTGCCGCTGTAAAGGTCATTGCGGAGTGGTTCCCCAAGCGAGACCGTGCCTATGCCACCGGACTCTTCAACTCAGGAACCACGATTGGAGCCATTATTGCCCCCATCATCGTAACAGCCATTACATTGCAATGGGGATGGCGATGGGCTTTCATTGTCACAGGTATGTTGGGATTCATCTGGGTAGTAATCTGGTGGGTACTCTATCATTCTCCTAAGAGACATCCTCAGGTGAATGAAGAGGAATTGGCGTATATCCATTCGGATGACGATCAAGAGAATCAAGAGAAACCAGAGGAACTAGAAACGAAAATCACTTGGCGCCAATTGTTCCAGCATCGTCAGACCTATGCCATCTTGTTCTCGCGCTTCGTAACAGACTGGGTATGGTGGTTCTTCCTGTTCTGGACACCTGACTTCCTGAACAAGACGCATGGGGTGGACTTGAAAGCAACCGTATTGCCACTCATCATCATCTATACGATGTCGAGTATCGGTGGTATCTATGGAGGACATGTGTCTTCGCAGTTTATCAAGTTCGGACGTTCCATCGATTTTGCCCGCAAGACTACCATCTTGTTGTTTGCGCTATTGGTATTGCCCTTGAATGCGGTACCTTATATCGAGAATATGTGGATCGTGGTATTGATTATCGGATTGGCAACCAGTACGCATCAGGCATGGGCTTCCAACATCTTCACCATCGTATCGGATGTCTATCCCAAACAAGTGGTGGGTTCGATGACGGGCATTAGCAGTGTGGGTGGTGCTGTAGGTGGAGCGCTGGCCTCATCATTCGTCGGACTCATTCTGGAATGGACGGGTAACTACGCCTCCATCTTCATGATAGCCAGTTGTATGTATCTGCTGGCGTGGTTGATATTGAGGCTTTTCGTTCCTATTAGACAGATTAAATTCTAAAGCAATATGATTATACAGAAAATTGAAACATGGTGGGTGCGCCGCAACAAGTGCCTCTTCGACGACAAGCGCAAAGGAAAGAGTGCGATGGACTGGGACGTCATGGTACTGAAACTGACCACCGATACAGGTATTGAGGGCATTGCCACCGCACTGGCAGCCCGTTCTGGGAATGTGACCGAGGCGTACATCCACGATAACATAGCTCCTGTGGTGTTGGGACGTTCACCTTATGACCATGAGAAGATATGGCATGAGTTGTGGAACATTGACCGTCACCTGACGTTCTTCCCCGTTTATTTGCCTGGACCTATTGATGTTGCCTTATGGGACATCTGCGCCAAGGCTGCCGGACTGCCTCTCTATCAGTATCTGGGAGCTTATCGAGAGCAGTTGCCCGTCTATGCCAGTGGACTTTTCCACAACACGGAACAGGAATACATTGACGAGGCGCTCTATTATCAGAAGCGAGGCATCAAGTGTTATAAGGTTCATCCCTGTGGATCTGTAGAGACGGACATGCGCATTCATGAGAATCTGCGAAAGGCCGTAGGAGATGACTTCGGACTGATGAGTGACCCTGTAGCAGAATACACGCTTGACGAAGCTATTCGTGTGGGTCGTCAACTGGAGCGTCTGAACTATATCTGGCTGGAAGAACCCTTCCGCGACTTTGAACTGTATAAGTATAGTCAGCTCTGCGAAGCATTGGACATTCCCATTGCAGCTACAGAAACCACACGTGGCTGTCATTGGGGTGTAGCCCAGGTGATTAACCAGAAGGCTGCTGACATTGTTCGTGCAGACGTTTCCTGGAAGTGTGGTATTACGGGAACACTGAAGATTTGTCATCTAGCCGAGAGCTTTGGCATGAACTGTGAGATACATACCACCACGATGAACTATATGGATATCGTGAACTTGCATGTGTCGTGTGCCATCCGCAACTGTAAGTGGTTCGAGTATTTCGTGCCAGAGGAAGATTTCCAGTTCCCCATGAAGGGACTGTTACCCATTGATGAACATGGCATGATTACCGTTCCCAAAGAACCTGGTATTGGTGTAGAACTCGATTGGGACTTGATACACAACAATTGTGTGTCTTATAAAGAATTGAGTCTCGACAAGTAATCACAAAACTCAAATCTCAAACCTCAAAGTTCAATGTCTATGCGTGGATTCTTGCGAAAAGACGGTCGCAAAGGTATTCGCAATGTCGTTGTGGTAACCTATCTGGTGGAGTGTGCACATCACGTGGCAGCACGCATCGCCCAGCACTTTCAGGACGAGGACGTTCACCTGATAGGTTTTAGCGGATGTGCTCCCAACGACTATGCAGAGCTGATGATGCGCCAGCTATGCACCCATCCGAATGTGGGGGCTGTATTGCTGGTGTCATTAGGCTGTGAGAATTTCCAGCGCCATCGTCTTTTGCATGATATTCAAGAGAGTGGACGCCCAGCCTCTCTGATTGTTATCCAAGAAGAAGGGGGCACACAGGCATCTATTCAAAAGGGCATCAGTGAGGTAAGCAGGATGCAGCAAGCCATCGTTGACGTGCCCACCGTTGATATGCAATGGTCTGACCTTGTGATAGGCACTGTCTGTGGAGGGTCTGATGGATATAGTGGTATCACTGCCAATCCTTCAGTGGGTTGTACGTTCGATTATCTCGTAGACCAAGGAGCCACCTGTATCTTTGAGGAACCAGGCGAACTAATCGGTTGCGAACAATTGTTGCAAGAACGAGCCATTACGCCAGAAATAGGTGTACAACTATACAATTGTATTGTTAAGGCGGACAAATACTACAAGCAGATGGGACATGACAGTTTCTCGGCAGGTAACGCCACGGGAGGACTGACAACCATTGAGGAGAAATCGTTAGGATCGTATTGCAAGAGTGGTTCGCGTCCCATACAAGGACTCACCTACCCTGGTCTGGTGCCCAATACGCCAGGACTATGGATGATGGATGTAGTGCCCGACGGAGAGGCTCGTTGGGGATTTCCCAATATCAACGACAATGCAGAAATCATGGAGATGATAGCCTGCGGTTGTCATCTGGTGCTCTACACAACAGGACGAGGGTCTGTAGCAGGCTCAGCCATATCCCCAGTCATAAAGGTTTGCTCCAACCCCATTACCTATCAGCACATGACGGAAGACATGGATATCAATGCTGGAGCCATCGTGACGGAGGGTCTTACGTTTGAAGAAGTTCGTGACCAACTATTACGTTGCATCGAACAGACGGCCTCTGGAAAACCTACGAAGTCTGAGCAGTTGGGACATCGCGAATATAGTTTAGTATATAAATCATTTCAAAAAACATGTATATGAAAAAAGTTATCAACATCCTTATCTTGATTATGCTGGCGCTTGTCGTTTCAGCACAAACCAACAAAGACGCTTGTCAATGGATGAAGAAGGGAGAATGGCGCAATGGCTTTACGAAAGCAAAGCCTCATAAATCATTGAACATAGAAGAGTTTTATTCTCAGTATCAGAAGAATACAAAACAATGGAACACACTGTTTCAGTGGCTTCAAGATACCGATTTAGAGAATATACCAAAGGGCAAGCAACCCATTCCCAATTCAACCCTGATGGCGAGTGTGGAGGACTCAGAGAACAGTCCTTTGGAGAAGCGCAACACAGAAAGTCATAAGAAGAAAATTGACTTTATGATAGTCGTAAAAGGAACAGAAGGCTTTGCCCTACTCGATCACAACACCAGTACTATCAGTGTTCCTTATGACGAAAAGAAGGATGTGATGCGCTATAACTATGTGAAGGAGAAGACCAACTTCTTCAATGTCAAAGCTGGTCAGTTTGTCATTTTCTTCCCCTCCGACTGGCATATCGCCAAGGTTCAGACCAAGAAGAAAGACCAGAAAATCAGGGTCATCGTGGTCAAAATGGACTATGTAGAATAAATGTTCGCAATCCATTATAAATGATAAAAACGGAATATAACTGTTAAAAAATCTACAGTATGTTCCGTTTTTCTGTTTTTTCTTCGTAACTTTGACCTCGTATTATGTACTTAAGTACACAATACCCCTGAGACGAAAGAAAATAAAAACAAATATAAATGCAATTTAAATGGAATTACGAACCACCTACACCAGAGAAACAACAGGCGGCTAAGGAATTGGCCGAAAAGATCGGGATGAGTCCCGTTCTGGCAGGCCTACTCATTCAGCGTGGCATTAAGACGGAGAGCGCAGCAAAGCGATTCTTCCGTCCGATGTTAAACGAGCTGATTGACCCCTTCCTGATGAATGACATGGACGTAGCCGTAGATCGCCTGAACGATGCGATGGGGCGCAAAGAGCGCATCATGGTATATGGCGACTACGACGTGGACGGGTGTACGGCGGTAGCATTGGTCTACAAGTTTCTGCAACAGTTCTATTCCAACATCGACTATTACATTCCCAATCGCGAAGGCGAGGGCTATGGAGTGAGTCGTCAGGGTATAGACTTTGCAGCAGAAACAGGTGTTAAACTCATTATCGTGCTCGACTGTGGCATCAAGGCAATCGAAGAGATAGCCTATGCCAAACAGCGTGGCATTGATTTCATTATCTGCGATCATCACGAGCCTGACGATGAATTGCCACCGGCCGTGGCCATTCTGAACCCCAAGCGCAGAGACTCTACCTATCCTTTCAAACAGCTTTGCGGTTGTGGTGTCGGTTTCAAATTGATGCAGGCATTTGCCAAGAACAATGGCATTCCTTTCTCTCGTCTCATTCCCCTACTCGACTTCTGTGCAGTGTCCATTGCTGCCGACCTGGTGCCTGTGGAGGGTGAAAACCGCATTCTGGCCTTCCATGGTCTGAAGCAGTTGAACCAAAGTCCCAGCATTGGTCTGAAGGCTATCATTGAAATCTGCGGGCTTACCAATCGCGAGCTCACCATGAGTGATATCGTGTTTAAGATTGGGCCACGCATCAATGCTTCAGGACGTATGCAGAATGGTAAGGAAGCCGTGGAGCTGTTGGTGGAGCGCGACTTACAGAAAGCATTGACAGAAGCCACCCGCATCAATGAGTACAACGAACAGCGCAAGGATGTGGACAAGCAGATGACGGAAGAGGCCAACGAGATTGTTGCTCGCTTGGAGAGTCAGCGTCACATGCAGAGCATCGTGCTTTACGACGAAGGTTGGAAAAAAGGTGTGGTAGGTATTGTAGCTTCACGCTTAACCGAACTTTATTTCCGTCCTACCGTTGTGCTGACTGTCATTGATGGTATGGCCTCTGGCTCTGCGCGTTCTGTAGCTGGCTTCGACGTATACGATGCCGTCAAGTCGTGTCGTGATTTGTTGGAAAACTTTGGTGGTCACACTTATGCCGTAGGACTGACTCTTCGTCAGGAGAATATCCCTGAGTTCCGTCGTCGTTTCCAGGAATATGTCAATAGTCACATCCTGCCTGAACAGACGCAACAGACGCTCGACATTGATCTTGAACTGGATTTCCACGATATCAACAAACGACTGTTGAATGAGTTGAAGCGCCTGGCTCCTCATGGACCAGGCAATGCCAAGCCATTGTTCATTACACGTAATGTCTATGATTATGGTACCTCAAAGGTAGTAGGTCGCCACCAAGAGCATATCAAATTGGAACTGGTTGATTCTAAATCGGCAGTGGTCATGAACGGTATCGCCTTCGGACAGTCAGCTGCAGCTCGATATATCAAGAGCAAACGCTCGTTCGACATTGTCTATACCATTGAGGAGAATACCTACAAGCGTGGCGAGGTACAGTTGCAGATAGAGGACATCCGACCTTCTGAGGATGAGTAATTATAGGCAGATACTCAAACAATACTGGGGCTATGATGATTTCCGTGGTATTCAGCGTGAAATCATTGAATCCATAGGAAGTGGTCACGACACCATGGGACTAATGCCTACGGGTGGTGGTAAGTCCATTACCTTTCAGGTGCCAGCACTGGCCATGGAGGGCGTTTGCATTGTAGTCACTCCCCTCATTGCCTTGATGAAAGACCAGGTTCACCACCTCCATCAGTTGGGTATTCGGGCAGAGGCTATCTATAGCGGACAACAGCACGAAGAGATATTGCGTATCCTCGAGAATTGTGTGTTTGGAGGCGTGAAGTTGCTTTATGTATCGCCTGAGCGACTCTCTTCCCAACTCTTCCAGACCAAGTTGCGCCACATGAATGTGTCGTTCATCACAGTCGATGAGGCACATTGCATTTCGCAGTGGGGTTATGATTTCCGTCCCTCCTATCTGGAGATTGCCAATATCCGAACCCTTCACCCTCACGCACCTGTATTGGCACTTACTGCCACTGCTACTCCTGCAGTAGTCAGTGATATCTGCGATAAGCTTTCATTCCCCAAAGATGATAGTTCAAAATCAAAACCTCAAAGTTCCGCTCGGCCGAAGGACGCTTGCTACCAACGGGACGCAAGAAAGTTCAACGTCTTCCGCATGTCCTTCGAGCGCAAGAATCTTGCCTACCTCGTCAGTCATTCGGACGACAAGCTGAACGAACTGATTCATCTGTTTGAAATCTACGAGGGTTCGGCCATTGTCTATGTTCGCAGTCGTCGCCATTCTCGTGAGATAGCCGAGCACCTGACAGATGCAGGTTTTAGTGCCACATTCTATCACGCAGGACTGGACCATGCCCAGAAAGACGAAAGACAGCGCGACTGGCAACACGACCGAATACGTATCATGGTAGCTACCAATGCTTTTGGCATGGGTATTGACAAACCTGATGTCCGCTTGGTAGTACACTACGAATGCCCTGATTCCATTGAGGCTTATTTCCAGGAAGCAGGTCGTGCTGGTCGTGACGGGAAGCCCGCTCGTGCTATCTTGCTGTATAACAATAGCGATCATGCTAAACTGGAGAAGCGCATTGTAGACACCTTCCCTGACAAGGACTATATCCGAAAGGTCTATGAGCACTTGGCCTACTATTATCAGATAGCTACGGGCGATGGTTATGGTGTGGCTCGCGAGTTCAACATCGAGGAGTTCTGTCGTCGTTTCCACCATTTCCCCATTCAGGTTCATTCAGCATTACAACTGCTTCAGCGTGCTGGTTATCTGGAATATGACGAAGAAGCTGACAATCAGGCTCGTGTGCGTTTCCTTGTAGGCCGTGAAGACCTATACCGTCTGGAACAAGTTTCTCCTGACGAGGAACGTGTCATTATATCTCTTTTACGTAATTATGGAGGACTTTTTGCCGACTATGGTTATATTGACGAGAGCATCGTAGCCCAACAAGCCGGACTTACCCAGCCTAAGACCTACGATGTGCTGAAGGCACTCTCCCAGCGCCATCTGCTCCACTTCATTCCTCGTCGTAATGTGCCTTACATCCGATATATACAGCGACGTGAGGATGCAGAACATATCCAATTGCATCGTGATGTATATGAAGACCGTCTCACACAATATCGTGAGCGCATTCATGCCATGCTCCATTATGCCCAAAGTGACGACAAGTGCCGTTCGCGCCAATTGTTGGCTTACTTTGGCGAGACCACATCTCATGACTGTGGACAGTGTGATGTCTGCCTGTCTTCTGCTAAAAACGATGATTCCCTGCGTCAACAGATTCTTAATATCCTTGCTGACGACAAGCCTCATCACATTACCGAACTGGCTCGCCTGCCTTATCCTTCACAAGATATTAACGCTACTCTCGCCCTCTTGATACGTGAGGAATATGTGTTCCAGCAAGACGGCTATTTGCAGCGAGCCACTACTTAGGTCGTTACAAATGAAAACCGCCCCACTGCCTTTTCAAAAGGGGCAGTGGGGCGGTTGGGTTATAGGGGAGGCATTCTCAGACGAGCGAGAATGCGACGTCCATCATGTGCGTAAAGTTGTTCTGACGCTCCTCGGCAGTCGTCTCCTCGCCTGTCAGGATGTGGTCGGATATGGTGCAGATGCCAAGGGCGCGCTTGCCCGAACGGGCGGCGTTCATGTAAAGGGCAGCAATCTCCATCTCGACGGCCATGACATTCATGTTAATCCACTTATCGGTGTGTGGATTCTCGTGGTAGAACATGGATGACGACAGGACGTTGCCCACCTTGTAGTGGTAGCCGAACTTCTCGCACGACTCGACAGCCTTGCGAATGAGGTCGAAGTCACCGATGGGTGCAAAATCGCCAGGCAACTCGTACTGAGCAGCATAGTTGCTGTTGGTGCAGGCGCCCATGGCAATGGCCAAATCACCGATGTGCAAGTCGTTGTTGATAGAGCCTGCGGAACCCACGCGGATGATGGTCTTGACATCGTAGAAGTTATACAGCTCGTAGGTGTAGATACCAATGGAAGCCATACCCATGCCGTGGCCCATCACGCTGACGCGCTTGCCCTTGTAGGTGCCGGTGAAGCCCAGCATGCCACGCACTTGATTAAAACATACTGCATCATCGAGATATTTCTCGGCCATGAGTTTCACACGCAGCGGGTCGCCCGCCATGATGACAGTCTCGGCAATTTCGCCGTACTGAGCCCCGATGTGGGGAGTTGGAGTCTTAGCCATAGAACATTGAACTTTAAATTTTTAATCGACCTTGGTCGCTTTGACCTTTAGGTCTAAGAACTTAATAATTAGCCTCCGAAGTTATCGTACATGATGCTTTCGGGTTCTACGCCCAAAGAGTCGAGCATGGAAACCACGGCCTTCGACATGGGGCCAGGGCCGCACATGTAGTACTCGATATCCTCGGGAGCCTCGTGATCCTTCAGATAGGTGTTCAGCATGACCTGATGAACGAAGCCTGGAGTATACTTTACGCCAGCGGCATCGGCTGCAGGATCCGGACGGTCCAGAGCCAAGTGGAAGTGGAAGTTAGGATACTCCTTCTCCAAGCCCAGGAAGTCGTCGAGATAGAACACCTCGTTCAGTGCACGAGCACCATAGAAGTAGTGCATCTCACGATCAGTGGTATGCAGCGTCTTGGTCATGTGCATGATCTGAGCGCGCAGAGGAGCCATACCGGCACCACCACCAACCCAAATCATCTCCTTCTTCGAGTCGAAGTGTGGGTGGAAGTCGCCATAAGGACCACTCATAATCACCTTATCGCCAGGCTTTAAAGAGAAGATGTACGACGAAGCGATACCTGGGTTCACCTCCATGAAGCCACTCTTGTCGGCCTTGAACGGTGGTGTAGCAATACGAACGGTCAACATGAACACATCACCCTCGGCAGGATAGTTTGCCATAGAGTATGCACGAATGGTGGGCTCGGGGTTCTTACATTTCAAGGGGAACAAGCCGAACTTCTCCCATGAAGGCAGATACTCATCGCCAATCAGACTCTTGTCGAAGTCCTTATCGTAGTCGATGCAATCGAATGCAGGAATCTTAATCTGGGCATAAGAACCAGGCAGGAAGTCCATATGGGCACCAGCAGGAAGCTGTACTTTGAACTCCTTGATGAAGGTAGCCACATTCTTGTTGGAGATAACGGTACACTCGTACTCTTTAACGCCCAAGATAGACTCATCGACGTGAATCTTCAAGTCGCCCTTCACCTTACACTGACAACCGAGACGCCAGCCAGCCTTAATCTCCTTGCGAGAGAAGTGAGGTTTCTCTGAGTCGAGAATCTCGCCACCACCTTCAAGTACCTGTACTTTACACTGACCGCACGAAGCCTTACCACCACAAGCAGAGGGCAGGAAGACGCCATTCTCGTTCAATGTAGCCATCAGCGATGAGCCCTGAGCTACAGAGATGGTACGGTCGCCGTTGATTTCAATATTCACATTGCCACTGGGCGAAAGATACTTCTTAGCCACGAGCAGCACAATCACCACAAGGATGATGACCAGGAGGAAAACTCCTATACTATATGCTATAAACTGAGCCATATTTTTAATCTTTTATTTTTTTATTCTTTAATTATTATATGTTCAGTCCAGAGAAACACATCATCGCCATAGCCATAAGACCTACGGTGATAAATACAATGCCAAGTCCCTGCAGGGGTTTGGGAACGTCCGAATACTGCATCTTCTCACGGATGGCACCCAAGGCAACAATAGCCAGTGTCCAACCGATACCAGAACCGAAGCCATAGACGATAGCGTCCCACACTGAAGTGATAGCCTGCGAATTGGTTGGCTCCATGAGGATGCGCTGCTGCATGAACAGCGAAGCACCCATGATAGCGCAGTTTACGGCAATCAGTGGAAGGAAGATACCCAGCGCTGCATAGAGCGAGGGAGAGTACTTCTCGACCGTCATCTCAACCAACTGCACCATACCTGCAATCACAGCAATGAAGAGGATGAACGAGAGGTATGAGAGGTCTACACCCTCCACCAAACATCCATCACCCAGCACCTTGGTTTGCAACAGATAGTTAACAGGAACGGTAACGGTGAGCACAAAGGTCACAGCACATCCCAGTCCTAACGAAGTCTTCACGGTCTTCGACACAGCCAGGTAAGAGCACATGCCGAGGAAGAAGGCGAAGATCATATTGTCGACAAAGATCGACCTGAATAGTAATGATATTGCGTGTTCCATATCTTATTTCTCCTTATAAAAGTAAGCACGATGAACCCAAATCA
>Ga0310695_10001989_pt1 | contig 45069 bp, 34 predicted proteins | sample RumenRJG_04DNA_FD_203882 | JGI IMG/M metagenome (GOLD analysis project Ga0310695, IMG submission 203882) | Bovine rumen microbial communities from Lethbridge, Alberta, Canada - RJG_04 (v2) (version 2) | ecosystem: Host-associated > Mammals > Digestive system > Stomach > Rumen | place: Canada... | reverse complement strand
GATCGAGAGGACCGGTCACTGAACTGGTTCACCGAGAAAGATGCCAATCGGATCAAACGGTTCATCACCGATGAAGTTCTGGCGAAGGACATCAAGTACATCTACGTCCACTGCCATGCCGGAGTTTCGAGATCCAGCGCTGTAGCTGCGGCACTTGAAATCTATCTGAACGGTGCCAGCAGTGACGAACACATCTGGAGAGACTGGCACTACCGTCCGAACATTCGAGTCTATACGGTGCTAACGAAGGTCCTCGGCGTCGGCATGGCTCGCAGCATTGTCAATAACAAGGTTCGAATCAATGGCATCGTCTGGCGTCGTCACATGCTCCAGATTCGAAAAACTCTGAAGACCAAAGAGGAACTCGACCGTTGGCAGAAGATCTGGGACGACATGTCCGGTGACTGGTACATTGTCAAGCGGCAGCGCCCGGCCGAACCGATTCAAGCAGACTAAAATAACAGAAGCAACCAAATCGGTTGCTTCTGTTTGAGTTGTCATTCGGCGTCGGGCTTCTCGTCTTCTTCGGGTTCCGCAGCACGACTGTTCTTCATGACGTCCTTGATGGACTTCATGTACTCGTCTGCCATGATCGCCGGTTCTGTGAACGAGTTATTCTTCCACATGGTGATCAGCGACATGACGAATGTCACAATGTAGGATCCGATCTTGTAGACATCTTCGTTGCCGACGACCTCTTCGGGCACGATGCCAAGAGTCGACAGGCCGAGGTTGATGAGAGCGATGACGAGCAGAGCGACGCGCACAACTGTGCCAGTGGTCGGTTTCATAAATCGCCACTCCTTTCTGAGTCAGATTACTGATCTGTCTCAGGCCGGCAGAACTCCAACCGTCGGGCGAGCTTCGCGAACACTGGCACTGACAGGAGCCTGTTTCGACAGAATGCAGAACACAGTCAGATACCGCTGAGCATAAGCAATCGACTTCAGCATGCCAGCGCATGTGGCCATCGAGTTGTTGTAGACGCGGCTGTAGATGTTACGCAGATTACGGGTGCCTATCACGGTTGCCGTATCATTCGCAGCATTGGCAACGGTCTCGGTGACGTTCAGAATACTGGCAGTGGTACGAACCATCTCGTTGGCACTCTTCTGATGAAAACGCCAGTTGTTGTTGAGCTTATCGAGCCTTGCCTGAGCTTGACGGATGTTAATTTCCTTCGTACGGGCTTTCTCCTCACGAAGATTGCTGGCGTATTCCTCAGCACTGGAGCCCTTCAACACATCGACGGACTCCATGTGACGGATTTTCTCCTTCATGCGCTCGGCGATCTTGTCCTGTTCTCTGAAGATTGCATCGACGCGTTCCTCTCGATGGAAGAATGTCTGATTGGCACTATTGAGCTCCGAATTGAAGTTCTTGATGCTGTTCCAGTAGGTGTAACAGTTTTTGTCGACTTCTTCGAGATCCTTCATGATGGATTCGAACGCGTTGCCCGCTTCATCGGGAACTTTGACAGAGCCGGTGAAGTGATTTTTGATGCCGTCGATCATCTGCTGCAAACGAGCAATGATGTTGCGAATGATGTCACCGAGCTTTGTCTTGACTCGATTGACAAAGTCCTTCAGTTTTGCCAGAGTACCGTTAGTGCTGCCAGCTGATTCGAGAGCAGCGTCGTCATTGTAGAGGCTGCGCAGATCGGCGACATAGCCGTCGAGTGTAGCCTGGAGATCAAAGTTGTCAGGGTTGTAGTTGGCGACGGCATCCGCCGTCAACTGACTCATGATGTCCATGGTGTGATTCTCCTTTCCTGGAAACGGTATGTTAGCCGAGTGTCGTGAAGTTCTACAACCGTACATTATAGCACTGCAGCGGAACAGATCCTAGGGTGTGTTTAAATCCTAATTCGTCTATAACACATCCGATACGAGAGATTCGGATTCGTCCGTATATCATCTCGATGAATTGTAAGTGGTGGAGCGCGCTCGACATCGAGTGTCCACCGCACCTAACGCCCGTTGTAACATATTTTAGAAAGGGTAGGTAAAAAACAATGTCTTTTGATCCCAAAGAAGCGAAGGAGCATCAGATCAAGGTGCTCAAGCAGGCCCCGGTCATGTACAATCTCCTGGACCTGGTCCCGAGTGAGTGCACCTGGTACATCACGGCCAGCGACCTCGAGAAGCACATCTACAACATGGCCTGTCAGTATCTTGGGGCAAGTGAGGTCACCATGGTGACGCTCGAGCGCGGCCTCAAGGAGACCCGTCGTCCGTACTGCTACCTCTGGATCAAGCAGAACTCCAGGCACCTCGTCGACCGTCGCGAGCGTGATCCGAACCAGGTCTTCACGCCGACCATGGAGCGTTACTCCGACGACCTGAAGCGGTTCGCCGAGCAGTTCGCCCCGAACCGTCAGGAGGACGGCACGCCCATCAACCGCAAGAAGCTCATCCGTCTGCTGAAGAACGAGAACTCCGACAAGAGCATCGTGGCCATCGTGCTCGATCTGAACCGCATTCTGCAGCGGCTCTTCGACACCGAAAACAAGAGCTTCATCGACACCTACGGCAACGGCCCCGACGTCAACGCACGCCGCTGCTGGATTCGCTGCCGCGGCATCTACGATCGTCGCTCCGACGGCCGCGGCCAGATCCAGTCGATCCAGGTGACGAAGTTCTTCGACGGCGGCCGTAGCAACCATAGCCGTCCGCATCCCGTCGGCCAGTTCAGAGATCGCGACAATCGTGACCGCTGATCGAAACCAAAAGAAGAGAGACTTCGGTCTCTCTTCTTTTTACTATGAGAAAGGAGCTGACCCATGACACAGACAGACATCCTGAAGTATCTCGAGTCCCACAACTCCGTCCTGGTGTTGGACTTCAACGGAACCGTCTGCACCTACCGCGGCAACGCCAGCTATGCGGCTCTGCCCGAAAACACCTACATGTCCGAATCCCTGGCCGACGGCTGGCATCGGTTCTGCACGGTGCCGCTCCAAGTCGTCCGGTTCTGCAGATTCGCCGCCGAGACCATCGGACCCGAACGCATCTACATCCTCAGCACCATCAGTTGCAGCGATGAGTTCTTCTCGGAACAGATGGTGCTCGAGAAGGCCGGCATCGGCGACGACATCATCCCGAAGAAGAACTACGTCGGTGTCTCGAGCAACCAGATGAAGATGGTCTGGCTGAGAGATCTCAGCCGTCGCATGGATAATCGCGACCCAGATGACAGAATCGTCTTCATCGACGACACACCGGACGTTCTCCTGAGTGCCCAATCTCTCGGCTGCAAAACGTACCATGCATCGGAGCTCTGGGCCATCGATGAACGCATCTGCTCCCTCAGCACCCTCATGGCACGGGGACAGCAGAAAGACTAAGAAAAAGAAAGACTGACCGAAGTCAGTCTTTCTTTTTGTATCGGAATCAGGCCTCTTCCTCGGAAGTCTCGTCGGACTCGCCGTCGCCAACGATCATGTCGGCGAAGTAGGCGCAGTTGACGTTCGGCTCGAAGTTGAACTTGCCTTCGGGGTCAGTGCCCTGAATGGCAGTGGCCATGATCATGTTCAGGTAGCTGGAGTACTCCGTCGGCAGCATCGTCAGGACGCCGTACTGCATATTCTCCAGCGTCTCGATGTCTTCGGCGCTATGGCCGAGGGCATTGATCCAACGGACCACCATGTTGGTGTAGGTCTCGATGTAGGTGACGGCGCTGGTGGCAATGGCCGAAATCTTGGCCAGGTCGTTGGCGTCGTAGACCTTGCAGCCGGTCTGCTGACCGGTGCCCTTGTCGATGGCGTGGTACGGATAGTAGGTGGCACCGGAGGCGACGACGCCGGTGATGCCGAGAAGTTCCGTCATGTTGTCGGAGCCCAGATAGAAGAGCTCATCACCGTAGGCTGTCGTGACGTAGACGCCACGCTGAATGGCCGTCGACATGCCCTGCTGGGCCTCCTGGAACCGCTGGTTCTTCAGCTGAGCCGCATACTCCTCGGGAGTCGGAATCGGCGGAATGATCGGCTGAGGCTCCTCTTCCTGAGTGAAGAACAGGGTCTCGGTGCCGGCGTCGGCATCGAAGGTGTCGGTGTAGCGCAGGAACTGCTCGACGGTAAAGTCACGGAGCAGCATGTCGTCGTCACTCATGAGGTCGAAGGCGCCCTTGAACTTCAGCTCCTCGGACTCCTCATGGAACAGCTCGTCCATGACGAAGGTGGCGCTGATGGGGCTGCCGTCCTTGTTGAAACGCATCGACGGCGTGCTGCGCAGGTGTCTCTTGATGTCGAGTTCATGGAAATACAGATACATTTTTCGAGTCTCCCTTCTCAGTTTATCAGAAACCGCGGACCGTCAGCAACTGAATGGTGAACGCCGTCTCGGGTTTCGTCGTGTAGCAGTACATGGTCAGGTTGTTCGTCGAAGTCGTGATGCGGTTGACGCAGGCGAAAGCTTTGCCCTGCAGTTTCGCCGCATCGGTGTCGCTCGACAGAATGACACCGACCACCGGAACGTCCGTCGACTTGATGCCGGCCAGGGCGACGTCCTGAGTAAAGGAGCCGTCGTCGTTCGATGTCCAGCTGACGGGCACCGTGACGGAGAACAGGTTCACCGTGGCACCGCCGAGTGCCGACAGTGCTTCGTTGGCCGTCGTCTTGCCGGTGCCGCCCTTGGTGATGGGAACGATCGTCGCAGCGCTGTCCTCGGTCTTGAAGCCGAGAATCGTCGCCAGGCGATTTGCCAGATCGTCGAGATTGTCGAATCCGGTGCCACCGTATTTGGCGGCCAGCGGATTCACCTTCGTGACGCCACCCTCGGTGACCGTGGAGAAGATCTCGAAGCTATTCAGGAAGATGGAGCCGAAGAATTTCGGATTCGTCGCCGTCACTCCGTTGATGACGTAGTTGGCGAGAGTCACCGGAAAGAACGGCTTATTCGTCTCGGTGTCGAACAGAGGCCGAGGATTCGGATAGTTTGTGGTCGACATGATTCGACTACCTCCTTTCGCGAAAAATAGATCGATAGGGCCGAAAATCGGCCCATCATGTCAGTGTTATCCTTGTGTTTCAGCCCAGGATTTTCCGGCGTCCGTGGAGATTTATCGGCCGGGTAACCCCTTCTTAAATCAACTGAAAGGAGGGATCGAGTTGGCTGGATTTCGAGAGTACCGGCCGGGTCAGGTCTGGTTCTACTACAACCCGTGGGCCACAAAGGACAACGAAAAGAAACGGGAACTCGGAGCCGTCACCTGCCGCCCGGTCGTCGTCGTACAGTCGGCATTCTATCCCGAATGGAACGACATCGTCACAGTCGTTCCCATGACACATTCAGACCGCCGCAGCGGCATCCCCATCGACACAACGGTGCTGAAGGACGGCGGCATCATCGAAGGTGGCACCGTGCTGCCGTACCTCATGTACAGTGTCAAGACGAAGTTCCTGTTCCCCATGATGACGACCGGATCGAACAGACGTCGGCTCATCTCGTTGGCTCCCGAAGACTTTGAGAAAGTATTGGTCGGACTGAAGTACCATCTGGGCTTCTCCGACGAAGTTCCGGACTATGTGGCCAACTGGAAGACCATCGGAGACTACGATCGGAAGGTCATCGTCAAAGACATCGAACTGGCCATCAGTGAATGCGACGCCGTCATGAAGACGGAGGACCTCGGTCGAGCCGTCGCAGCCCATCGGAACGTTCCGGTGCAACGGACCCGTCGCTTCGATCAGGGACCTGTCGAGAACCACATTCTGGCCGCCATGACTGGCTTCGACCCGACAAGTCGTCGCATGTATGACCCGAAGCGCCAGTTCAATCACGACCCGATTCGCAACGATCCGGATCCGACTCCGGAGCCGAAGGAGACCACCAAGTCTCTTCCGGTGAAAATCATCAGCAACATTCAGTACGACTCCATGTCGATCGACAACTTCCTGGAGGCCATCGGCGCATCGATCTCCATGGAGTCTCCCCACATCTACGAAGGCTCGAACTTTCTCGGTGACCGTCAGCTGAAGCAGATGCCGGCGGTGCTGACGAAGAACGACATTCGACTCATCATGAGCCTCAGTCTCCAGCGCATCGTCGAGTGCACCGGTATCAGGTCCACATCGACGGTGAGTCGACTCCGTAACATCATTCGACAGGCGAAACTCGATGAAGGAATTGAAGTTCACCAGAGCTTCACCCAGAATCCGGACGAGGCACCGGACCCGTTCATCTACACGGGATCCGGGCGCACCATGAAGTCCCGGAATCGGCGGAATCAACTTCGGTACCACGTGCTGTTTCAGTTGACCGAAGCCGACAAAGTCAAAGTTCTCAAGATCAACGATCTCAACGAACTGAGCTCCTGGCTCGGCATTTCGACGAGCAACTGTCGTCAGATCAAAGTCGACATCCTGACACTGAATCCGGAACTGGCCGCCGAAGACGCCGACACGAAAGAGTCAGCTGAAACTCAGCCGGCACCTTCGGACACCGACCTCGCCGTCGAAGAGCCTCCGAAGACACTCTACGAGTTCTGGGAGACCCTGGCGCCGTCCGAGATCAACGAGATCCGCAGCATCACCAAGAAGAAAGTCGATGCCATTGCCAAGAACTTCGGCATCACGAGACCGGAGGCCCGACAGATCCGTGGCCAGGTCACCAGCATCATGAAACACGCCGGGCTCCAGCAGCCGACCATTGCGCCGGACACGGTGGAGCCGGCCATCAGCAGAATCATCAAGGGTGACTTCCATAAGATCTCAGAGGAAGACATCATGATCTTCTGTCGCACCGACCCTATCGACATCTCGGCCATCTATTCAAAGTGCTCGAGCTCCAGCATCCCGAGCAAGAGCGACATTCGACAGCTGAAGATCAGCTTTCGGAAGGCCATCACGAAACCCATCGTCTAATCGAGCGGGAGGAGCTTCGGCTCCTCCCGTCGTGCCCCGAAAACAGCGGGATAACGTGATTTCTATCCGGAAAGGAGGGCCAACATGGCTTCCGAAAACGATATTCTGGATGAACTCGAATACTACGAAAGCAGCCACACCGGTGACGAGATCGACCATGGCATCGACAGTCTCATCAACATGGCGCAGTTCATCCGGCGCAACATCACCATTCCGTATGCGATCTTCGACGGCTACTCGACCGAAGTCCAGCTGACGGACACGTCGTCGGACGGGTGGATCAAGGGCATCGTCGTCAAGACGGTGACCGCTCTCCCGAGCGACGCCGCAGATCTGACGTTCCAGGTGGTGCTCGGCTCCACCGTTCTGCTGACTGTCCCGCCGGAGGTCCTCATGACCGCTGGTTCCTGTGTCTTCTTCCCGTTGGAGCGACAACTTCCGGCGAACTCGAAACTTCGATTCGTCGCCAGTGATCAATGCAGCTCCATCGGTGAAATCGACATCAAGGTCAACATGAGCTGAGAGGAGGATCGATATGTTTTTCGACATCGAAGGTACACTGAAGAAGATCTTCCAAATCGGCTTCGGCCCCGGTGGCATCAACATCTTCGTCACCGACGACGGAAAGTTGGCGACGAGCAGCGGCGTCGACATGACGGACCAGGAGCTCGTTGTCGGACCGCCGACGGCAGACAGCCATGCAACTCCGAAGATCTATGTTGACGACGAAATCGAGACGCTGGGCACAGCCACCGAGACACTCATCTCGGCCACCAAAACCGAACTGCGCGAATACACCGACCAGCGCATTCACGACGTCCAGCCACAGTCTGGCATCGGCACCGTCGACGTGAAGTTAAATCACGCCGATCTGCTCGATGAACTGACACTGGAACTCGGCGATGTCCCCATGACGAGACTCGTCTACCAGGTCGTCGTCGAACTGCGCGAGGCCTTTGCGCTGGCAGACACCTACTACCTGTCCATTGGCACCGACGACGATTCGGAACTGCTGATTCCGAAATTCGATCTGAATCGGCTCGACCAGACATACGTCATCTCGACGGCGAAGTCATTCGACGACAATGTCAAGCTGAAGGTCTTCGTCACGAAAGATCCGGACAGTCCTGTGCCGGAACCTCCGGAGCAGGAGACCGGCGACTGTCGCATCTGGGCCATCGTCTTCTAATTGAAAAAAGAGAAGTGCATCTCTGCACTTCTCTTTCTTTTGTCAGTTGGTCTCAATGACTTCAATGGTCATCTGGACTCTGGGACGATTGACACCGCCAACGGTCTCCCGAACGATGTTCAGGAACTCGGGCACGAAGGAGTCTGCCTTGACGGTGGCCAGAATCTCGTCGTCGCTCATGACGGTGATGCGCTGCGCCGAATAGTCGTAGTCATTGACACCGTAATACTCCATGTAGCCAATCTCACCGAAGTTCGACTTCGCAGCCGAGATCAAGTTCATGATGTAGAGGTCAGTGCCATTGCCAACCATCTCATCGGTGGCTTCGACATTCTTCTGGAGCCAGTCGCGGAAGTTCTCCCGGAAGACGTCGGACGACGCCGGGAAGTTGATGCCGAAGCCGAAACTGAAGACGACGTTGACGGAGTCCAGTGTCTGGAGGTTCGTGCTCGAGCCGATCTTGTAGAACTTCGACCGACCGTAGCTGTTATAGAACTTCATGTCGATGGAGAATGCTTCTTCGAGATCGAGCATGACATCGCCGACCTGCTCATAGTGTTCGATGATGCGATCGATGAAGTACTGCTCGTTACCGCCGGACTTAATCCAGTTGGCGGAGATCATCGGGCAGTTCCTCAGATGGAACAGGAAATTCTCACCGTAGGCCGAGTGTACACCCGACTCGGTATCATTCGCAGTCGATTCCTGAGATTCATCGTCGTCAGAGTCCGGAGACTCGTGGATCCCAGGAAGGTCACTCTGGGTCGAATCGTCGGTTTCGTCTTTCGGACGTTCGACGACATCGAGAAATCCTTTCGTGTGGTCGAGCGACTTGATGAGCGAAATCGAATCGGATTCAAAGAGCGTGTAGGTGTTCGTGAACGTATGGAGAGACACGTAGTTGAATCCAGAGAAGTCATGGGTCGGGTTGTCGGCTTCTTCGAGTCCGTCGTCCTCTCGGTACTGGTAGAACGTGTGGAGGTTCATGGAGAGCCCTTCGATGGGAATCGAAATGGGTCTGCTCGATCCATCGGAACCGTCGGTCATGACGTAGCCGTCGGTGATCTCCATGATGTGGTTCGAGTCGATGAGGTCGTTCGTCGACACGTAGGCCGCAAAGATGTAGTACGTCGATGTGTCGTCGTGACCCTCCTCCAGTGTCATGGGAATGTAGCGTTTCGCATTGGCCGACATGACGCCGCCGAGGTCCAGCATGAGACGAATGCGACCCATGTCGGTGGGTTTCCGGACGGCGATGACATCGTTCTTGGTGACGGAGTCGCCGACATTGAACTTCATGGAGTAGCCGGGACTGTAGTCGTAGTCGACATAGGTCAGCTCGGCGCTTTCGACGGGTGTCTCGACTCCCTCCTGACAGAAACCGCAGAGAATCGGGTTGCCCTCTTCATCGACGAATCCGGCATCGGCGAACTCCTGGTACTCGGCCTCGGTGTAGCGATGGCCACACTCGGGGCAGACGTAGAAGTTCCTGTCGACCTTCGTCAACGTCGACTGGACGCGAATGGTCTCTTCCCGCTCGTCCTCCGGAATGTCACCGGGAATCGTCGGATCGTCGGTGTAGACGATGTGGGCATGGACGGCACCATTGGTGTGAGTCAGCGATTCAACGTAGCCGTTGTGGAGAGCCGTCCGAATGTCATCGGGGTTCTCCTGGTAGATGGTGTCCTGATCGAGCGAGTCGATGGACGGCGACACCGTCACCGAGAACCGATAGAAGTTCTCTCCGGCAATGGCGTTGCGTTCGACCTTGAAGTTTCTGGCGATGAACTGGACAATGGAGTCGTCGTTGACGGTCTTGTACGACAGCGAGTGGTACTTCATCGTCGAGTTCAGGAAGTAGCCGGCCATGAAGTCGTCCGTCGAGATCGAGATCAGGTACGGATTCAGGAAGATGAACCGGTCGGAGACGAAGTCGGACTTACTGGCGCCACAGGTCGGGCAGGTCCAGTCGTCGTCGAGCTCACGGAACGGACGAATGTCGAAGTCGTCGTAGCTGTAGCCGCACTGGCTGCAGACGAAGTGACCGCCGTCGTCGTAGTCTCGAATGTCGTCGCTGACCTTGACACCGTGGAGTCGCCGCAGCATGTAGCGCTTCGTCGAGTCGTCGGAGCGGTTGTAGCTGAAGAGCCCACCGGGCCGGATGATGAAGCGATCGACCGTCGTGGCGTAGATGTCGAAGTCGCCTGCGGACTCGAGCGGATCGAGTTCGATGTCGAGTGTGTTCGTTGGCACGACGTTGCCGGCGGTATCCTTCATGAGCAGGAAGGCACCGTAGAGTCGAATGAAGGCGTCGTCGCGTTTCTTGACGAACTTGAATCGATCGGTGGTGCCCTGCATCAGGGTGTTGAAGTACATCTGGATGTCGTTGACGGAGATGTACGTCAGGTTCGTGGCGTAGGCCCGCATGACGTCCTGGCGAAGGTCTTCGGTCTCCGTCAGAGAACGGGCTCCGGTACTCGGGCCGTCAACGGTGCCGAAGACGGGCACCTGGCCGTTGTACGGATAGCGCGTCGACGTGTTGCTCGATACGATGTCGGACTCGTAGGAGTCGAATTCGCCATCGGTGCCGAGCGTCGTCGCAATCTCGATGGAGATGACCGAGTTCAGCTTCGGCATGAAGTATGCGTTAGCCGGGAACGTTAGACGGATCGTCTCGTCGTCGACGAGTTCGTACCAGCAGAACGGCTGCTTCGAGATGCCGGAGTCCTTCAGCTTCTTCTGGAGCTGGACGCGGGCCGTCGAGTCATTTTCCTTGTAGAAGACTTCGAAGTTCGCCAGGTCTCCTTCGTAGCGAAAGTCGATGGTCGTGGTGTTGATGATGGAGTTGCTCGTCACCACATGGGAGTCGTAGCTCTTGCTGATCTGACGCATGACAGCCTGGACGATGACGTAGTCGGTGCCCTGGTAGTTCATGGTCTTATTTGGCAGATACTTCTCCGGGGACTTCGACAGCGAGTTGTCGATGTAGAAGTCATAGTGCGTCGTATGGGCGTACTTCGAGTTCGACTTCGGCACGCTGAGGATCTTGATAGGATAATCGAGCATGAACGGAATGTCGTCGACGTAGGCGATGAACGTGTCGTCGAGAACGAACGTGTGGAGATCGCCGTCGGTGGTTCCGTACTTGAGGATGTCGCTCTGCTGAATCATCAGCAGCATGTTGGCCGTCGGAGGCACCGCCATCGGAGCATTCATCTGGCGGGCCGCCGCATGGCGATAGAGGCTCTTGGTATAGCGAGCCGTGTTTGGATAGAATTCACGTCTGGCGATCATGACGGCGTGGGCCGTGTCTTCGGTCGCCGTTGCGACGATGTCGTCGATGTAGCCGAGGGTACCGGATCGATAGCTGTTGACGTTGTCCATGTTGAAGTACTTCGGAGCAACGTTCTTGTGCCAGTACTCTACGATGTCGGCTGCATTGACGTTGGATCTGACAACTTCGGAGTTAGGCATGTGGTTTCACCCCTTACTTGATGGCCGTCGTGTTCGACAGCAGATAGCGAGACAGACTGCCGGTGGCCGACTGCCCGGATCTGGCGGCAGGAATCTTTGTGACATTGCCGTTGCCGTAGGCGGTAGCCCGAACGGAGTTCTTGGCATTGAGAATGTTACGCGACGACATCTCGATGGAGTTGTACGTCGCCAGCGCCGATGGCAGATCGGCCGAAGGATTCCGGCCACGTTCGTACCAACGGAGAAACAGCGCATTCTTCTGGGAGTTCCACTCGACCTTCGGTGCCCCGACGAGAGACTGTCCGGTGACACCGAAGTAGTCATCGTAGAGTGGTATGCGTCTGCCGGTCGGACGGGAATTGCTGTTGAAGTCCTTCAGAATGCGAGGTTCCATGTGTTCGACTTTGATGTAGTTGAACGTCACCGAGACTCGGTTCTCGACGTTCGAACGGATGTTGTGGGAGAAGTTGCTCGTCGGAACACCGGTCGGATAGCAGCCGGTGTACTTGGCGAAGTAGAGAATGCGCTCCGACGTCGGGTCACAGACGAACTCATAGGCCGAGCACATGAAGTCGTAGTAGTTGTGATGGATGTGGTAGTCCGATGGGAACATGATGCCCTTCATGATGGCGTCCATGTAGTAGACCCAGAACTGCATCATGTTCGTGATGCGAAGGTCTGCGTCCTCTCGGAACGTCGCTTCGAAGGTACCGCCGGTCAGCGACTCGTTCGTCACCGTCGGATAGGTGAACTTGTAGTTGAAGAACGGGATCGAGAAGTCCATCGTCCGGATGTTGTAGTCCGGAATCTGGAGCGATTCGGTTCGACCCTGGAGATACGGGATGAAGTCGTGGACTTCAGAGTAGTCCTTCGTCAGCATCTGGAGCATCTCCGGATACAGCATGGCCATGTGCTGAAGGCGGTTGTCCTGTGAGTTTCGATTGACGAGACCGAGGCCGCCCTTCTTGCCGCTGTAGCTGGTGTCGCCGGATCGATCGATGACGTTCAGCTCCGGACGAGTGAAGAAGACGTAGGACTTCAGGTCATTCGGCATCTCCATGTCCGGGAAGATCGAATAGAAGCGATTGAAGTTGTCCAGTGCCGTCACCTCGTCGAGGCCACCGGAACCGGACCAGTGGGTCAGAATGTTGTGGACCTGACGCATCTCGGTGTCGCTGAGTCGGTGTTCACTGCCGTCAAAAGCAGTAGTCTTAACTTGGCTGGAACCGTACTGCAGGTCCTCTGACGTGTGCGGAATGATACGAAACTGACTGGTGTCAATTTCGACAGCATTCAGTGCCATAGGGAGCACCTCCCTTGAATAGAAAAATCCTTTGGTCTAGCCGACGGTCCTAGAGTGCCGCTAGCCGTACCAAAGGCCATGTTTAACCGAGTGTTTTTCCGTCGAGAACCTCAGCGGCGACTGAAGTTTTCAGCCGTATATAATTTGAGTGGTTGATGATTGACACGAATGAAACCTGGTGATCCGAGACCTCTTAGCCGTGACAAATCGTCTATGGAAAGGAGAACCTAGGATGACCGTTAAGGAACTCGTCAAGAAGGGTGTCGAAACCCTGAATGACGTCCCCGTCAGTGGACTGATCAAGGCCGGCATCTTCATCGGCGCCGTCGTCTTCTCTGCCTATGTGCTGATTCGGCACATTCGCAAGAACGAGAAGGCTGCTCATGAAGATCCGGAGCATCGTCGTTCGCCCGTCGACGAGATTCTCGGCAAGGCGAACTACGTTGCCGATCCCGAGAGCTTCGACGACATGGATCCTCTGGCCAAGAAGATCTGCAAAAAGTTGAACATCTGCAAGCGGAGCAAGAAGAACCGTCAGAAGAAGAGTGAGAAAGTCGAGACCGTCTCCATCTTCGACGACGACGCTCCGAAGAGCGCCAACGACTTCATGATCCGTGACTCCAAGAAGTCCCGCCGTCAGGCGAGACGCGAGGAGTCAATCTTTGCCGAAGAAGACGAAGAGATGTCCATCGGCGACCGCATCCGTGAGATTGGTCGCAAGATGGGCTATGCCGGATACGACGATCCTGGTCTGCGCCGCAAGGCCGACCGCGTCGCCAAGGATCTGGGTCTCAACGTCGACAAGAGCTCCGATGGAGTCAAGGGTCGCACCGTTCGGGAGAACCCGTCTCTGTTCTGAATCGTGTACACAAAGGGCCTTCGGGTCTTTCACATAAAAAGAAAGGTGGGCAACCACCTTTCTTTTTTGCGCATGTGACATAAAACGGGTAGGTGGTCCTAGCACCTACCCGTCACCACAGCTTACGGCCACGCCACCCGGAGTGACACAGAAAGGACATAACCATGTCTAGCAAGCGAACCGATACTGCGATTTACGGTATCGTTTCGCTGATAGTAAAAAAGAAAAATGCCCGACGCCTTTCTTTTTTGCATCTCCATGACACCGGTCTAAAGGAGGTGCTCACCATGTCATACAATAGTTACAGCAGCACCTGGGAATTGAAGGCTAGTGGCTCCAGTAGCTTCACCTGCATCTGGCAGTCGAATAACAGTATTGCCGTCTGCCATGATCCGAAGTACGGCAAAAGACCGAAACTGTGCCCCAGATACAAAGAATGTGCCGGAGCTTCGATTGTCTGTGGAGAACACTTCACCGGTGATCGAGAAAGGACTGCCAGGCAGATCCCATTGTCCGAGTTCGACTACACCAAAGGTGAAGGCACCGGTTGGAATTCAGTCATTCGAGACGAAGACTCCGATGCATTCATGAGAATCTGTGGCATAGATGAAGACGACGATGAACCGTTCGGCAGCGATTTCGATGATTCGCCGTCTCAATATGAGATCGACCAGCATGTCTCCAGAGCCGAAAGCGGCTATTACCTGGACAAACTATGGTGCGATGACAATGGTATCGACTACGATAAGGACGAGTACTGGAGGAACTCGTAGCCGAAAACATCGGCAAATACCGACCTCAAACACCCCAATAACGTTCTATACGTAACTTTCATCCTTGAGAAAGGAGAGATTTCAATGGCTGGTAACGTAACGATCGATGCGAATGCCGAGAAAGAATTGAACACCGCAGTCAGCTTTGCCAAGTTGGTGAAGCAGACGTACGGTCGCAACTCTCTCACGAGAGCTTCTCAGAATTCCATCGCTCAGTTCCCTGTCATCATGTCGGCGGACATTCCGCTCGACGATGCCATGATTATCGCCAAAGGTCTCGAAGCTCAGTATGCCGCAATGATGGTCGGAGTCATTTCCATGCACTCCGACTACGATCGTCGGAAGTATCCGAACCCCGGAGACTATCTGAAGACGTTCCACGACAACTCGAGCATTCCGGCCATGTTCCGTTCAATGGATTCGCAGCTCGAAGGAGCGACGGCCATTGAATGCACCGTAGCATCTGCCATCCTGACCGACATGGGTAAACTCATGCCCAAGGAGGTCGTCATGGAGTGCTGGGGCAACGACGATGGCATCAACGGCGCCATGTTCAATGGTGCTTCACTGAATGCCAAGTACACTCCCCATGCGTACACTCAGGGTGTCATGGAGTCCGTCGTCGGAGACCTGAGAAAGCTCCATGCACCGGCAATGGAAGCCGACGGTTCCATTATGGACACCGCCGTCCGCATGAATCGTCCGGTGTCCAACGACTCTCTTGGCAACGGTAAATTCCGCTCCGACTCGTCCCATGAACGCAAGGTCGACAGAAACGGAAACCTCATTGTCAACGACAAGACCACCAGGAGCGGCGATGCCCGTGGCACCGGAGTCCAGAAGCTGGCCGAAAAGAATCAGCGGATGATGGCCGACCTCGAGCCGACCCTCATCAATCTGCAGCTGAACTCCCACTCCGGCAACGGACAGGTCATCACACACAACGTCGTCTACGGCGTCAAGACCAAGGTCCAGGCAATTCCTCAGCAGTACATCATCGAAGGCCTCGTCGGTGGCGTCAAAGGTTCTCGTCGAATCTTCGACTTCATTCGCTGGACCGAGGGTGACTTCAAGCTGATCCGTGACGGAATCTTCGGATTCGACCGTGCCAAGACTGACGCCGTCGCCAACCGTGACATTCGCACCTGGCTCGATGCCATTCGTGTCCGTCGTCGCAACGACGGTTACAGCAAAGCACTCAGTGGCCAGGGCCTTCCGCCGATCACCACGGTCGTCGTGTCGTCTTATGAAGTTGCAAGAGTCGCCGAAGAGTCCGGTTTCGATCTTTCGGAGCCGTTCGTTGCGGCGAAGCTCATTAAGGAGTACTACATGCTCGGCTTCATCATCGTCGACACCGAAACCGGTATGCTGTCCTGCATGTTCGATGGCGACACCAAGTTCTTCCAGACGTCGGTGTCGGCCCTGAAGCAGAAGACCAAGAGTAGCAATGAAACCGATCTCACCCAGTTCGCCGCCTTCATGCGCGCGATGGGTCGCTAAGGAGGGTGTCAAGATGAATAAGTACGGCACCACCTATTCTCACCAGATCGCAATGGAAAGCTTCCAGTCCATCATGATGGATCTGGAGCCCCAGTATCGCATGGGCTACGTTGACAGAGCCATGGAGGCGATCGCCACTCCGGATGCCGGAATGGTTCTCGATCGCATCTATCAGTCGGCTATGGTCCGCGCCAACATCAACTTCGGCAAGGTGCCGGAGTCCCAGGGTGACCTGACGAAATTCACCCGTTATCGTACCATCGCCGAGAACTTGAACCTTCTGCTTCGGCAGATGGGTGAGTACGGCATCTACGAGATCGAGCTGACAAAGAAGCTTCATGACACCATCATCAAGTGTCGTGACGATTTTGCCTACGGTTACAAAGTCGACTCGATGTTCCTCAAGACCACCTACCAGTCGCTGGTCTATCAGCTCTGCGAGATGATCGACCTCTGCGACTGTATCTACATCGACGCTCTCAAGGCCGGCGCCGAAAGTAAGCCTTTCAAGCCCGAGTCCTACAAAGAACTGCTTCTGGTCCAGAACGTCGCCAAGTTCGTCAAGATGTACGAAACTGGTGAATGGGCCCAGACCATGAACACTATCAAGAAGGACGCCAGAAACTTCATGATGTCCATCGAGACCAACGGCAGTGACGATTCTCTCAGCCACATGCTCGGCGGCATCTTCGGCACCATGGGTGTTCCGACGATCGCTGCCGGAACCGTGCTCAATGCCGCCAAGAAGACTGCCACCAACGGTAAGATCACCGGCAGTGATATCGTCGGCGCCATCTGGAAAAACAACAGCAAGTTCGGCAGAGTGGCCGTGTCGGTCACCGCCGTCATCGCGGCTGTCTTCATGATGCGCTTCCTGGTGTTCCAGATCTACAAAGCCAAGTATGCTCTGCGCGACTGTCTCGACGATGCCGAAGCGGTGCTGAAGGAGCATATGGATCGCAACGACGTCGCCGGCATCTCGGCCGGTCGTGAACGTCAGAAATGGCTCTACGATCGTCTGGCAGCTCGCCACACGAAGATGATGAAGGGCATCATGGAGAATGAAGCCAATGCCCGGAAGAATCTGAAAGAGTCGAACAGCGTCGACTTCCGTCCCCAGACCAGTGCTGGCGGACAGGACAGCGGCGACATTGAAATTTCGTGAAAGGAGAGTGTCGAACTATGAGTGACATCTCCGTGAGAATTGCAGCGCCCCTGACTCCGTTCAGCGACGCCTGCAACGAAACGTCGAATCTAATCGACGCCGCCAAAGCAGCGGTCGGCAACCTTAAGAACGACGGCAACTTCCCGAAGGCTCGGGCCGAAGCGGTCCAGGCCATTGAAGACGTCGTCCACGCCCTCGACGACCGTCTCGGCGGTGACCTGAAGGCCATCTACAGCCATTTCTACAATGAGGCCAAGCGCATCTTCATTCTGCTGCCGGAATCCGCCAAGACCCCGATCTCTATGGATGGCATGACGAAGTTGAGTGCTTGGCTTCCGACAAACTCGCTCCACCAGTACTCGTACCTGAACGTCCACGATTTCTCCAAGGCCTGCGATGCGCTATCCCAGGAGGACAACATCACGACCAAGGTCGATCCCCAGACGTTCCTGTACACGAGTCGCGATGACATGAGTGCCCGGGCCATCATCGTCCGGACGTACCTCTACGTCAAGGGACTCATGGACTCCGGCAATGAAGACTACTTCTTCCTGTCGTTCTGCTATGCGGCCGCCAAGTCCGACCAGTTCAGAACCATCCTGGCCAACAAGGTCCGCGAGGCCCGCGACGCCATCGGCAGTGACGAACTCGAGAAGATCAAGATCGAAGGGCTCACCAATGCTGAAGTCGAAGACAAGATCAATGCCATGCTCGACATGATCAACAGCTGTCTCGACGAGGCCAAGGCTGCGGTGACCGACCTGAAGAGCTGCGTCAGCTTCTACCAGTCTCTGGCAGTTTGCTTCGGCGCCACCGAGGAGGCCCTGACGGAGGCCCTGCGGCTCTACGACGAGGCCCAGTCCATCACGTTTTAACAAGAAAAGAACTCTAGTGACATCGGTCACTAGAGTTCTTTTCTGTCACATGTGTGATTCGTAGTAGCTGCGGAATGCCGGATCCTGACGGAACAGCACGTCGTAGAACGACTGGAGTTCGATGTCTTCGAATCCGAACATGTTCGAGTCACGATGGTTCCTGACGACGGTGTAGTTGGCACTGGCCGTCGGCACCTTGACGATCTGGTTCGTGATGAACTTCAGACGCCTAATGTCGATGCGTTTGCCGTTCTCGAAGATCATGTCACAGCTGGTAATGCAGTCGATGCCGCTGCCGGCCAGATTCAGATAGCCGGACGCATCGGACTGAACTTCGAAGCGGTCGACGGGGAACGGCAGATAGACGACCTCGCCCTTCTGGTTCGACTGGTACGAAGACGAGTCGAACGTCACTTCAAGATCCTGCCCGACGGTGGCCGGAATGGATCCGGAGATGGCGTCGCCGTCACGGAGGACGCCGTCGACGAAAGCCAGGAACCGCTCCGTCTCGGAGGCACCGCAGAACGACTGGATGCGAACTGTCGGATTCGACGACAATGTCGCCGAAGTCGACCGACGGAACACCGTGCCATTCCAGACTTTGATGAGTCCGGATTCGTCGGAGTAGTCTTTGACACGAACGGCGATGTCGGCCGTCCGGACCTTCTTCGAAAAGTCGGTGGCCTGAATCTCTTCTCCTTCGGCTTCCGTCGACACGACGACGTCGCCGTCCTTGATCATGAGAATCTTCTGATTGACGTCGACAATGGTCTCGCCGGACACCGTGTTCAGTTCGGCATAGGACGCCTTGGTGTTCGTGACGAAGTCGAAGACGACGGACCGGAAGTTCGGCTGTGTCGAATCGGTGCCGATGCGCTTCGCCAGTCTCGGATCGTCGATGTCGATGCCGAGCTTCTCCCAATCGACGAAGTTCTCCGGAATCTGGACGGCATAGCGTTTCGCAAAGATGGCGTACTGGACACGGTCCTTCGAGAATCTGGCTCCGTTGAGAGCCGTCACCACAAGGTCACGTCCCGATACCATCGGAATCGGGTAGTTCGCCGGCATGAGAGCGTTGGTGAAGTCGCCGTCGGCTGTCACTTCGACGTTCAGCTGGTCGTCCGGGGCAAACAGATCGATGACGATGGTCGTCGCCGGAGTCACCAGTTGACGGGGCACCGTGATGATCTGGTCGAACTCCTCCCAGAAGGCCTGGGTTCTGCCAATGAGGACGCCGTCAACGTAGAGCAGGTACGGACAGAGTTGATTGACGCCGGCGATCTTGAGTTTCACTTCGTCGCCGGTCTGGTCCACGAGATTCTGGTAGAGGTCGAGATTCTCGTAGAGTCGAATCGTCCAGGTCTGGTACGGGCAGTTCTCCCGATCGATAGCCTCCTGGAAATGACGCCACTGGCTGCCGTCGGCGTTCAACAGATTCGACACCGACGAGATGCGGTACTCCGGTGAGCAGGTCATGAGGACGTGCTGCATGAAGTCTTCGGTGTCGTAGACGGCGTGGAACGGATCGAAGTTCTCGACGGCGTCGACGAGCTCGCCGCGCATCAGTTTGATACCGAAGTCGTCGCCGACGTAGCTGCGGTACTCTTCGGTGACGTCGTCGAAGTTGATACCGCCGGTAGCTTCGTCACGGAACCACTCGATGTAGAGAAACTTCTGCTCGGAAAACATCTTGTAGAGGTATACGTTCGGGAACCGGAGCTCCATGTCATAGGCGACCATGCGCAGCAGGGAGTCAGTTTCGACGTCGTACTCCCAGACACGGAAGTTGCCCGGGTAGATTGGAGGTGTGCCGTCCTTCATGGGCAGCGACACCCAGCACTGGTCCTGTGTGAAACCGACGTTGCAGAGGTTCTCGACCTCGCCGAAGTCACGGTCGTAGCCGCCAATCTTCGTCGTGCCGCCGTCGCCGTTGTCGGCCAGGACACGAAAACGCCGGAGATTCGACGCCGCCAGGTAGATGTCTTCGTTGTTGGTGGTGATGAACGTCGACGGCCCGATGTAGTTCGGAGACACCGTGAAGCCGGCTTTGTTCGGTTCGTTGAAGACGAGAATGTGGGCCGTCTCCGTCATGGACCGGACGTAGTCTGAGAAGGTTCCGGTGATTTCGATGTATCGGTCTCCGTCTTCGTCGGTGCCAATGGTGCCGAAGCCCATTCGGAGAAGATTCAGATGGTCCGGATAGACGGAGACGGCGACCTTCCAGTCGTTGACATAGTCACCGGTCAGATAGTCGGCCCATTCGGTGAGATCCGAAAGGTAGATTCTGGTGCCACCGGACAGCAGGGTCTCGAGAGCCCCTTCGACGTAGCCGTAGGACACCTTCGGACGACGTTCCAGAATCCAACGGTTCTGGACGTATGGTTCGGCACCATAGTTGTTTCTCATGTCCTTCCACTGGGCAGATGAGATGCCGTCCGGGGTGTCAATGGGGACGATGAGCCAGGTGCCGTTCTGGGTCAGTTGGATTTTCAGGCCCATGAAGAGAAACTCCGCCAACTGGCAGAGGTACTGGAATTTGAACTTCGGATTCGACAGCATCTCCCGGATGGTGACGACTTCCTTATTCTTGACGAAGTGCTCGAGAATGTAACGCTGGTCCCCGTCAATGAGTTTCACCGGCATGAAGTATGTGTAGCTACCGGTCGGGAAACCATGGTCCCGATTCAACTTTTCGTCGAGCGTGAAATCGGTCAGCGGGCCTCCGTAGACTCGCTTCTGACACATGTCTCGCTGGATCCGCATGCAGTGGTCCCAGCTTCGACGCAGGACGTTGTGGTATGCTCTGTCGACGACCTCGGGATGGTACTGGTTGTCGAACAGATACGAAGCACCGCCCATAGAGCTTTCACTCCTTTCAATGAGCTTTATCTGGGTGTCCGACGGCGCTGTTCGCGCAGTAAAGAAATCTCTGATAGGGAGGTAGAAGCCATGAGTGACGCTCTGCTTATTCAGCAGGTGGCATCCAGTGGAAGTGACGATCTATATAAATATGCGATACTCGAAAAATCAGTGGGCGGAGGCGCCGGGACATCTTCTTCAAAGGCGCTGGGTTTTGGATCGCTCATTGAACTGCATCTATTCCGAGCAGGAACATATGCATTTCACGCATCGACTACGACAGATACCACTTTATCTTTAAGCTATTCTGGACAAGTGGCACGTGTAAGCATCGATGACGACGATACAATGTCAGTATTTGCATATAACACAACGGCTATTGCAGTTTTAATTTACACTCCAGCCTGACCAATATATGCCACGGGCAGCACAGTTGCGCGGAGGAGAGGCAAGCTGGCGCTCAATCCATTTGTGTTTCTCTCGGGTACCGAAGCTATCTCCGTATATCATCAAAATGAATCGAACTCGCCCATGGGTTCGATACCTTTTATTTCACAGGAGGCTTACATATGCAGAAACTTGAAGAAGCTGGCAAAACGCGGTCGGCATCGGGTCTCGTCGGTGATCCGTACATCATTGGAGACCAGACATACGACGAACTGGTGACCCATCGGGGCACGTTCCATGCGGATGAAGTTTACTCGACGGCGCTGCTGCTCATTGCCAGAGAGTACTACCACCTGGTGAAACTGCGGGAGATTGTCAGCGCCGAAACCTACTGGAAGGGACGCGCGGCGTACGACCACAATCCAAAGTGGGACGAACACATGTACGACAACGTCAACGGAGTCATTCGTACCCAGAACGCCGAACCGTATCAGGACTACAATGCCGCCGAGTACCAGCTCCAGCTCGCTGAGAACCGCATCACCGGAAAAGACATCCCGAGACATCGGCGCTATCTCATCTACGACATCGGCCGCGGCGAATATGACCATCATCAAGAGATCAGCCTGAGGCCGAACGGGATCCCCTATGCGTCATTTGGGCTTCTCTGGAAGGCCATCTACAAGGATTTCGACTTCGATGACGCCATGTACGACTACTTCGATCGGAAGTTCGTACAGCCCATCGACCTCAATGACAACACCGGCAGTTACAATGGGTTCGCCGACCTCGTCAAGTGCATGAACCCGCAGCAGACGGAGTCGCTCACCGACGAAGATGCCCATGCTCAGTTCAACGTCGCCGTCTTCTCGGCCTACAATATTCTCTTCACGGAGCTGGGCGATCTCTACCGAAAGAGCAACTTCAAATATTGGTATCGGCAGCATGCACTCTGTGGCGCCGAACGTTACCAGGTCGAGAGTGACGACGAAATGCACATGTACCTCGGTCTGGTGTTCGACGAGAAGCCGGACATCGAGATCCTTCAGGCGACCCATCGGGACGTTGCGGTGGCCATCTATCCGGCCAGTCGCGGCGGCACGACGATGCACATCCTTAACGACGTCGACTACATCATTGGAAAGTCGATGAGACGTTGGACCATCCCGGACTGCGAGTATTCGATCGATCGAGAGGGTCACAAAGTCGTCAATCAGCTCACGACCGGAAAGGACGGCTGCAGATTCATCCACAAGTCCGGATTCATGGCGACGTTCGACACAACGAAAGACGCCCAGAACTGGTTCGGTGGAGTTCGCCCCAACGACGACGGTGTCAGTTGGTCGACACACGTCATATTCACCAACAGAGTGCCGTCCTGCAATCTGACCTACGATGACTTGGAGCTCGACAAATCTAGAATCCGGAAGGTAATCGAGGAAGCGCGAGCTCACAGCGAAGAGAATCAGGTGCCGGTAACGACGGCAGATAGGATAGAGGCCGACCCTGAGGAAACGACCGCCGACAGTGAATCCAGCGACTGAGACAAAAAGAAGAAAGAGATCGTGAGATCTCTTTCTTTTTGTATCGGAGTCAAGTGATGCTGCTGAAGATACCGGCCGTGTAACGGGCTCCTTCATTACCGTCGAAGACGTCGCCGAGAGCCTTGATGTTGCACATGTAGGCCTTCTTCTGAGTGCAGAGCACCATCCAGGTGAAGTACGGCGCCGACGCCAGTGCCATGACAGCCGCCTGCGAATAGCTGGTGACGAACTGTCGGATGAAGTAGCTGGCATTCAGATGCTCACCGGGGTTGGCTGCGACGAGGCGCATGCCTTTGACACCGGAGATGTCATTGTTGAACAGCGTAGCGCAGAACGTCGTCAGATCCTTGTACATGTCGGCGCCCTGGTCTTCGACCTTGGACTCGATCATGAGAATCAACGGCGACTTGGTGCCGGTCCTCAGGTAGGACTTCGACACCGCATCGACTGTGGCATCGGGTGCGGCGATGAGATACTTCATGAAGAACCGGACGGCGAAGTAGTAGTATGCGTCGTAGCGGTCCTTATTCGAAGACAGTCCAATGGTGCGGTTCAGAACCTTACAGAACATGCGCGCCCACATGGCGGCACCGTATTCGATCGCCTTCACCGGATAGTTCGCCGGATCCGGAATCATCAGTTGAATGTACGCCGACACCAGCTGGACGTAGAGCTTCCGCATGTCGTCGACGACGTAGTTGAAGCCGCCGTTGCCGTCGTCGATCTGCTGAATGCAGTTCGTCAGGTTGATGGCCACTTTGGCGCGGTTTCCGCCGACGGTGTACCGGAAGAATGGGATGCACTCCGGCAGATTGAATTCGGGTTTCGCTACAAAGAGCACCAGGTCACCGGTGCGAACAGCATTCAGCGCTTTCAGGGCAATGGGCTCCTTGTACGTCAAAGAAAACTTGGAGAGCGTGAACTCTTCCAGCTTCTCGTTGACAATCTCTGCGGCCTTCGGGTTGCCGACGATGGCCTTGATACGCTCAGTCAGCCGCATACCACCAGACTCGTAGTACTGGAACACATCGGTCTGGGTAAGACTCGTTGCCATAGTATCATCTTCCTTTCATTGGGAAGTAAAATTTCGGATTAAAGCCTTGTCGATGTCATGGACTCCTGAATGCCGACGTTTGCTGATGTTGGATCTCAGTAAAAATGCAAGGAGGTCGAACGACATGGGCAATGCAATCATTCCTTTCGTAGGGGCAGGCTCGAGTGGAAGTGTCTTCACAACCTACAGAGAATTCAATAAGACGTTCACTGGAACACATGAGAAGAATAGTTCTTACACAAATCATTCCATTTACATATCACCTTGGCGCGCTAGTGTTAGTATGATTGGTAATGCCACAGTCCAATTCGGTCTACTGGATTCGACCGATGAAGTGCAGGAGCTCAACCGTCAATTTCTGTTTCCAATTATACTAATTGAATCGTGCTATGTAACGACGACGGTGACAACTACAAATGCTGCACAGCTATATGTGGCACGACCCAGAGTATATGCTGATGCTTGTTGGATAGCGACAGTTTCTGAGTCACTTGAGGCCGGAACGGCATTTTCATTTTCACCGACATGGGCTATTGCTATGCCGCAATATCCCAGCAGCATTTACTATGATAAAGATATACATCCTATGAGAGTGGTATTGCCATTCGGTAATGTCGCCGGCTCTTTCACCTGCGATATCGCAGGATCCATAGTCGGCATAGAGATTATGCCCAAGTAGCATCTAATGCCGAAGGCGTGAGGCGCGCAGCGCCGGCCGGGCCCTGGCGGGCCCTAGATGACTCGGACAGGAGTCCTCGTCGAATTTCTCACTGCGGTGGGATCTCGGTCGCTCCCTTCGGTCGCTTCCCGTTACAAAAAGAAAGAACGCGATGTGCGTTCTTTCTTTTTGGTCAGTCTAGGTACGGGATGTTTCGATCGAGCATCATTTCGTCGAGCTTCTGGTGGATCTTGTACCACTCGTGGACCTTCAGGAACCACTCGGAGGCCAGTTTGATAGTATCGATGTCGAAGATGGAGAATCGACAGAAGTCACGTCCAATAATGATGATTCCGGCTTGCTCCACCGGCAGATCGTTGTCCAGCATCATGAGTCGATAGCCGCCGAGCTGCAGCAGATGCTTGTCTCGGACGCCCTTCGAGGTCTTGAAGTCGAACAGCGTCGGCACGCCGTCCCATTCGGCATACCAGTCCATGGTGCCACCGATCTCGTATGTGTGGCTCACCATCGGGTGTTCCGTATAGATGGTTTTCCAGCGTCCTTCATACTGATCGATCTTCTCTTTAAAGTGGCGCATCCGGGACTTGACGTAGTACTCGGTCAGCGGGTCGGCCATCTCGGGAATGGCGCCGTTTTCCGGATCGACGAGCTTCTGGGCGTGGGCGTGTGCCAGCGTCCCTTCTCGAGCTGTAGCATCAAGCGTCTTGGCATAGTTCATGTGCTGGAGACCGAGCCAGTTGGCCCAGTCGACAATGTTTCGATTGTATGCGACACACTGGAGCACAGTCGTCACCGACGGATACGTTTTGCCGTCGTGCTCGTACATGTGCAGGTCGTGCAGACTCTTCATGTGTACTTCATTTCCATGTGGCATGTTACGGTCTTCCTTTCTATTCTTCGGTAAACCAATCACCTAAATGAGGTGAAAGTATACCATGACTAACGAAAACATCGAATCCCTGCTGAAAGAGTTCGGTATGCCGCAGATGTTCGGCTACAACAGTCTCGTCTGTTGGTGTACTGACATGAAACGTGGTGGCGAGTCCATCACGTTCTTGGGAAAGTTCTCCAAGCCCGATGGCAACATTTCCATCGGTCAGTACATGGAAACCATACCGAACGACATGTTCTTTCGGATTCTCGTTGCCGCCTACTATGGCATCAGTGCCACTTCAGTGACTGTCCAACTCCTCATAGACGAGGACCATGGCAGCGATGCGCTCACGATCCAGGTCAATGGTTCCTGGTCGAAGAACTACATCGCCGCCCTCAACAATGCAGCGTTCCTGTTTGTCGGAAACGCCGCCCGTGGTTCGAACATCTTGGTCAGATCGACCATTTCCGACACCATTCGAAACATCGAAGTTGCCGACAGTTCCGGCACCATGCAGAGCATCGACGTCGAATGTATCATCGACTCCGACGTGCGAAAGAGCTACGCCATGCCGGACTCTCACTGGTTCCGGATGCCCTACGGTATCAGCTGCAGTTTTAGCTGCAGCAACTACAACGAAATCGATCGGACTGTCAAGGGTTACATGGTGTCGTCGTGCCAGCGAGTGCTGTATCGTTGCACCGAAGAGATCGCGAAACGAATCCAGGATCTCAAGTCACGACTCGACCCCGACGGTCTCTTCGATATCGGATTCCGGACCCGCCCGGCCATCATGGCAGTGACGCCGCAGTCCATTGACGTTGTCGTCGTTGCCGAACCGACGTTCATCCGACAGTTCGAAGTCAACGACTGTCATCAGCTCGGCATTATGACTCGTCCCTGTGGCAGCTCCGTCCGGTTGCCCCACTCCGGTTCCATTGACCATGATGTCGGCGGCACCATGATGGCTCGACTCGGCACCGAACTGCTGTCGACTCCGGGCAACCTCTACGTACCCAGAGCCATCAACCGAGCCTACCGCTGGGACAACGACTTCGAGTACATCGAATGCCAGTTCGAACCCCACATCGCATCGTTCAGCAGTCCGGCTCTGTATCCGTATCCGGAGGACAGTCGACTTCGGCCGAATCTCGACGAATACTGGATGCCGTTCGACATCCTGCCTGGAAAAATCCAGGGCATCGTGCCCATGAACATCACTCCTTCCGACCCACAGGTTCTTCTCTACGGTCGCATCGACCGTGACTTTCTTGCGACAGCTGAAGGCAAAACCAAAACACGAGCGACTCTCTGCAGTAGAGAACTCCGTCCCTACACCGTCTGGACCGACGGAAGTTGGCGGTATTTCGCCCTCGTCGACGAGACCCAACGTCTCACTACTGGCTGTCCGGAGCTCTACGGAGATCCGGTCTACTGGCCATTCGAATTCATTGGCAACTCGAATGACGACAGTTTTGCCGTTCTTCTCAACATCATATATGGTTTGATGTCTTCTGACAACATCGACGATGGGATCGACCATCTCGGCAAGGAACTCTACGACACTGCCATGGAGAACGCTCCATCGGAGCAGGTAGCCCTCGTCGGTATCTGGGCGGCCAACGTCCACATGATCGAGCGAGACCGGAAGCTGTTTCACGCCTACTATCGGGCACTGGTCCAGGCCATGGACAGCAAGAAGCTGACGGATCAACTGAAAGTCCAAACCATCAAGAACGCCATTGATAGCGCAGACGGCGAACCACCGAAGGACATGCCTCGTGAGACCATTGATCTGACGGATGACGGACCGACAGCGACGGAAGAGAATCCGGAACCTGAAAAGAAACCAAACTTCCTGAAGGAGGTCTTCAAAGGCATCATCGACGGACTCCGAGACAACTGAAAACGACAGATAGAAGGCGACTCGCCTTCTATCTTCGGTCCGAAACTTCACGTCCACTTATCATGCCGGTAACGACTCCGTAACACATAAATCCCACGAAAGGACTGACTCCATTGAAGTATCGCATTGTATTCGAAGCCGACAAGCACTGGGGAGTTACTCGACCCGAGGACCAGTACCAGTCGTCGTTCATCATCAAGAAATACCTGGCCGAACAGCCGGTCGATCTCTACATCAATCTCGGTGACTTCTTCGACACGAAGCTGCTGTTGAACTCGAAGGCCTCCATCTATGCGGTCCGTGACTTCCAGGACAAGGTGGCCATCTGCCGAGCCAGAGGGATTCCGGTGCGGGCCATCAAGGGCACACGAGGCCACGACTACGACCAGTGGGATATCTTCGACCGCACCTATAAGGAGAAAGAGAACGACACCATCTGCTTCCGGACCTGCACCAGTGAAGAGACACTGCCGGGACTCCAGATTCTCTACTGTCCCGAAGAGAACGTCAACTTTGCAGACTATGTCGACAACTACTACGACATCATCACCAGGAAGCCTCCCCAGCTCTGCGCGCTCCACGGCAACTTCGATAAAATTATGCCGGCAATTGCAGTACAGATGGCCGAGAATGACGCCTCATCGACGACGCTGGTCTATCACTATGAAGACCTGGAGCGAACCGTCCACGGCCCACTCATCGCCGGACACTGGCACACCGGAGAAACGTATCGCCACCTGAGCTACGTCGGCTCCTACGACCGTTGGAGTTTCGGTGAGATGGAGACCAAGGGCTTCATGGTCGTCGAGTATAACACCGACACCGAGACGTACCGTCAGATTCGAGTGCCGAATATCTTGGCTCCGGTCTACAAGACCTACGAAGTCCATACGAGCGTTTACACGAACACCGAAGCCTATGCGGCGCTCATTGAAGCTGTCGACACAAACCTGAAGGCCGACCCGGTCATGCACATTCGCATCCTCGTCAAGATCGATGCGGAACAGGCCAACACGGAGCAGCAGCTGAGCAACCTGAAGTTCCGCTACGCCAATAACAAGCGAGTCCACATCACCGTCATCAACCAGCTGAAGAAGGAGAAGAAGGCCGCCAAGAAAGAAGAGACGAAGCGGCTCGAAACTTCGTACTCGTACATCAAGGACCCGAACATGACCATCCAGGCCAAGATTCGCGAGTTCATTCTCCAGCACACAGGTCACGACTACACTGAAGCGGACATTATGTCGGTCATCGGCACCCATCTGGAGTCCAAGTAAAAAAGAATTGAGTCTATCCACTGTCGGATAGACTCTCTTCACGCGCTGGGTTCAAATGACCACCATGATACATTCGGAAACGGCTGCCCAATAGCGAAAATCGGCCGACCTGTCACATTTTACTCCGAGCTTAAATGTCGACATGTCACTTCGTTCTAGCATTGCATAGTTAGCTATGTATGTATATGGGATGCCAGTTGGATTCGACAAATTGGCGGCTGATGAGGTTTCGACGTCATATGGGACGCACCACGTAGATGGATCCGACCATGTTACCGATGTGGTGCCATGAGCATATATGGCGTCTTTGGAGTTATACTGAGTACCCCGTAAATACAGAAACATGATTGCCCAGTCGACATTTATCGTGAATGGATCATTGTACTGGCTAATATTGCCCATTGACATATCTTCAGATTTGAAGTAATATGTTTGCTTATATACTTTGCAAGAGCTACCGCCGGAAGCCGCACCGCCAATGAGTCCGAGTGCTTGCGCCATAAAAGAAGATAACAGAAAATTCTGCGAAACAGCTCTTACAGAGCTGAGACCAGAAGACCGGCTCACTCAGATTCCCGAGCAGGTCTGAACCAATCGTCAATTGAAACATTCTCACGAAGAAAGGAGAACGTCACATGCTCAGTCAAGAAGATCTCCACCTGAAGATGGAAGAGACTCTGAAGAACGACGTCGACATGGTGCTGGCGTTTCGTCCGAAGCTCATCACCGACGACATGTGGGAGTACGTCGTTGCCACCAAACCGGAACTCTTCGTGGCCTGCCAGAAGCCGAGCTTCCGCATCGCCATGATCGCAGTGTCTCAGGACGGTTTCCACATCGGCAACATCGACCCCATCAACTTCACCACCGACCAGTACCAGAAGCTCTGCAATGCAGCAGTTGAGCAGAATCCGAAGGCAATCACCGTCATCCCGAAAGAGTTCAAGACGACGCAGCTCATTGGCTACGCATACGCTCGGGATCCGGAGTTGATCCTGTCCGAAGACCGACTGACGGAGACCATGGTCGAATCCATCATCGACCACAATCCGTCTCTCATCCAGTACGTACGAGACCCCGACGACGACCTCATCATCCGGGCACTCGAGAAGAACCCCAAGGTCATCGTATACTTCCCGATGATCAGTGATCGGGTCCGTAACTACTACGAAGAGCGTTATCCACAGTACGCGGCCATGATGCTACAGGGTAACTGACTCGGGAACAGACAACTACTCTCTGAAATAACAGAGACGGACAAAAGGAGAACACTGCTGTGCCGAAACTACGTCAATCGGACGAACCGAAGGCAATCATGACCTTCGAAGTGTCCACTCTCAATACACTGCTCAGATACGCCATGTGCTCCGTGTCGAAGTCGTCCATCGTAAACCTTGGAAAACTCGTCGATGAACTCGACATGAGAGCCTATTCATATTCGCCGGACATTGTGGCCCGGTTGAAACTGTTGAAGTACGTCGCCGAAGCCAAGACCAAGTTCGGCATGAACGATCCGGAGGTCATCACGACGTACATTAGGAATTCGTATCCGGACGGTCCGGACCTGCTGAACGAGTGTGAACAGCTGATTCCGGACACCCTGAACTTCAGCGAATGTACCGCCATCTCGAACGTCGTCTCCGAGAGGCTCCAGTACATCTACATCTATAAATACAAAGACAGCATCATCGACTGTCTGAATCGGTTCAGCCGTGGCGGCTGGACTTCGTACTACGACACCGTCAACGAGGTGCGTGAAACGCTGCAGCGTCTGCTGATGCAGGTGACGACGGCCGACGGAACTCAGGTCGGTGTCATTCGACGCATGAACATGTGTGCCGACAACTACAACGATCTCGTCGACCTCATCGTCACCAAGGCGAAGATGCCGACGGCCGTACTCCAGACGGGAATCCGTCAGCTGAACGCCATCCTCAGTCCAGGGTTCCAGGCGAATCGCCTCTACCTGATCCTCGGTCTGACGGGCCGATTCAAGTCGGGCACTCTGCTGAACATTGCCGACCAGATCTGCAAGTACAATCCCCAGATTCGACCGATCGAAGACGGGCGACGGAAGTGTGTCCTATTCATATCGAACGAGAACACCATCGAAGAGACCTACGAGAGACTCTTCGACATGTACGCCACCAACGAAGAGGTCCTGCAGCGGCTCAGCGGCGACGACGTCCGGAAGGTCCTTCGGGAGCGCGGCCGCTACTTCTTCGACGACCAGAACGGCATCACCATCGACTTTCGGTACTACCGGAACATGGAGATGTCGACGGCGGACATCTACACCATCATCAACGAGATGGCCGATGAGGGCTACCAGGTCATCGCCGTCATTCTCGACTACATCGCCCGTGTCCAGAGCGTCATAGCTCAACAGGAGGAGCGGTTCCGTCTGGCCAACGTCGCCAAGGAACTGAAGGCGATTGCGACGTACTACTCGATCCCGGTCATCACTGCTCAGCAGGTGAATCGTGAGGGCAACGGCATCATTGACGCCGCCATGCGCGACGAGAAGGCCGACTTGGCCAAGTTCCTCGGCACCACCGCCGTCTCCGAATCCTACGGCCTCATCTTCGAAGCCGACTGGGTGGCGCTGGTGAATCTCGAGAAACGCAAGAGTGACCAGAAGTGGTTCCTGACGTTCAACCGACTGAAGATCAGAGGTCGTCAGGATCCGGATGCAGTCACCTACTTCAACCATCCATTCGCCGACGAGAAGCGAATCCGACTCGAGACCGACGTCGACAAGGATCGTATCCTGTCGGTGGTGTCTCTGGCCAGCGATCTCGAGTCCATCAACCAGAAGGACACCGAATCAGCACTCATGACCGGAGCCGAGATGCGCATGAGTCGACCCAGCGTCACGACTGCAACTCCCGGGAAGGACATCCTGTCGAGTCTCCAGATGAACGGCATCCGCATCGCCAGTTGACCGAAGCACAGAGAAACGAGAGAAGCCTAGACGACTTCTCTCTTTCTTTTTTACATAATGAAGTAATCCCAACTAGTATTGCCACCAAAGCTAAGCGAAATCGACGTTGATTGGCCAAGAACTCCATTGTTTATACTGTATTGCGAATTGCCTATACTATTATTTATTATATATTTACAATTGACCATTATACTACCACCTGTATAAAACACACTCGCCGCAAATGCAGGATAACCTCCGCCGGTTTGCATACATATGTATGCAACACTCCATCCAGTCGGAGGGTTAATGTTACCCAAAGAATAATTCGATGTTTGGGTGCATATGCCATACATGATTGTGAGTGCCGAGTTTCCGCTTAGATCGCTACCGAAGCGTAGAGCTAAACTTTCTGCCATAACAATATATTTAATGAGAAATTCGCAGCGCTGGAGCCGGGAGCCCCGATGTCGCTGCGAAAATTCTGTCTCCCGCGCCGGGCCCGCGAAGGCCAAGCTAGGGTTTCATGCTCATGTACAAGCAGCTCTTAGCTCAAACATAAAATATTGTGAATGCTGCTTGGCCATACTGTCCAAGTTGTATATAATTCCCGTTAGTCGCACCGCCAGATCCTTTATGATAGGCAACATTGGAGCTTCCGCCATAATTGTACAGCACATCCGTGCCGCCACTATGCACATAGTACCCACTATACAGTGTCTCACTTTGACCAGGACTTAAAATAACTGAGCCATTTGCAAGAGTATTGCACCATCCATAAATGTATACAAATGCCAACGACCATCCACTCGCTAAGGTTCGTTTAGCAGCACCATCACTGACTCTAATATAATTTGATTCATTATTGATATTTTTGTAATGAATCATCGCGGCACCACTGCCGTCCGGCGTGCCACCGTAGGCAAATGTAAAACTTTCAGCCATAAAAACAATAAATGTAATGAGAAATCGCATGCAGTAGGGCGGAAGGCCAAATATCTGCAGCGATTTCTGCAAGGCCCTCTCGAGCCCAGCAGTTGCCGGGCCAAACGAGAAATTTACGAAGTACAAGTTGCTCTTAGCACAGAAAACACGGAAAGGCACCGGCCTTCCCGTCTTCTTTTTGTCTCCGTGGCCCCACGCAACGGCTTAAAGCTCCGATCCGCGCGAATGGATCAGAGCTCTAAGTCAAGAGCACTTCGTACATTTTCACATGAGTTGAATGTAGAGTGTTTGCGAGTGATGCACTGTACCGGTCCGTCCTTATTCGGTAGATGCCATCGGTGACGTTCAGAACTGGAACCCGTCCCGGAGCTAGCGCCGCCCGAAGCGACACCCAGAGGGGCAAATCACCTCCCTCTGCTTGACGAACACAATTCGGAATTCGTTTGCCATCTGACCTGCCTCGGAGACTCCGTGAGATCGACGACTCGTCCAGTAGAGTCATCGGCCCGTCTTTCCCTTCTTCGGCGCGTCGTGTCCCGACAGAGTCCACGGTCGACGGGCTGTGAACGTTCCCGTCTCGACGACGAACCTTCGCCCATGACGCGGCTCTGCCGTCCTACGACGTCGATTCGTCTCGTGTCTCCATCTGACCGAATTCCACTTTCTGTCGCTACCGTCTTATCCCCGGATCACGACAACTGCGGCTCGGTAGAAGCCGTTACCGATCTGTCGACCGTCCACGGATTCCAATAAAAATCGCCCTGACGACATACACGGTCGTCAGGGCTCTTATGGTTCTATCGGTGGTAACAGTTGAAGGGATTCATCAAGTTTCCAAGCTTTACGGTTCCGTTCCGTCGCAGCTATTTATTTACTACGACAGCAGCGCCCCGTCGGCCAAGACGTCTTCGTTGAAGGGTCGCCGATCAACGACGATGTTTGTCATGACCTGTTCATTCTCGTTCTTGATGTCTGCTTCGAGCTGTCGAATCTGGTTCAGGACGTCGATGACCCCGATGCGGTAGAACCGAACCTCGGCCAGGTCGAACTCCAGCATTGAGTGGAGCTCGTTGGCGTAGAGGATCAGGTACCAGAACTCCGGTGCTCCGTAGAGGTCCAACGCCAGCAGTCTCGGGTTCTGCTGATAGTTGTGTCGTTCGGCGTCGGTGAGTTTCACTCGGGTCAGGTACGGGCGGAGCTCGGTGTCGTACTTCGACAGCACCGATTCGCTCATGATCTGGGTCACTGTTATGCCGTCGGACAGAGCGTCCTTGTGGATGAAATCGGAGACAACGTTCAGTTGATTCCGGAAGTCCGAAATCCAGGTCTCCAGACTGTAGGCTGATGTGGTGGCCATTCTTCAGACCTCCTTTTCATTCCCAGACGAGGTCCGGGTTCGTTCCGTCGATATGATTCGTGATGCGCAGGTTGTCGGGGTTCTGGTTCAGCACCTCGACTTCAATCTTCATGCCGTGCCACTTCGAAGGCTGCACGAAGGAGCAGTTCGCCGACCGTCTCGCCAGCAGGTAGTTCCGCTCCTTGATGGACGACTGAATGATGGGACGACAGGACTTCTCGTTGACGAATCCCGTCGTCGACAGCTGACAGCTCGTCTCCTTCGGCAGTCCCATTTCGATGAGCGGCATGATCTTCGGCACGTAGAGTTTCCACTCTTCGGCCTGTGAACTCGATCTAGTCTTGGCCGTCTTCTCGAGATTGAAGGCAATCTCGGTGTCCGACAGTTGCCACTGGACCAGGTTATTGTTAGCTTCGGAGGAGCCAGCCATCTGTCAACACCTCCACTTCGGGTACGACGCCGACTACGTTCGGGTCGTAGACGACTCTGAACGGCTTCTTCGTTTCGACGAGTCGGTCATGAGCCTCACGAATGGTCAGGCTCGGCCAGCTGTCGACGTCTTCAGACATGACTTCGTAACCGGTAATGATGGCACCGGCGCGTTCATTGTAGCCAATCTCGTACTGAGCCAGCGTCGTGAACGCAATGAACGATGCCGCCTTCTGGACGTCGTCGACCATGAAGATGCCGTTCGTCGTCGGCGTGACGCCGTAGTAGAGGAGCAAGGCTCCATTACGGAACGGCACCAGATTCATTGGCACCAGCAGCGGACCATTCTTGCCGAGTTTCGGATGACTGATCTCGAAGACCAGCGACACGAAGCCAACTCTGTTCCGGAGTCTCTGGTGAATGGTATAGAATACGTCGCTGCAGTTCATGTGATCGAGTCCGTCGCGAATGACCATGCGACAGTTGTCCCAGGCCGTTCCCGCCGGAATACCAGGCTCCGGTCTCCGGCTGCCGGTTCCTTCAAGAGGACTGACGGCCTCCATGACGACATTCAGCGTCGCCATCTCACCTTCGCTGAGTCTTCCGTAGTACTGCTCATTCTTGCTAAGCATGTCGTAACGTTCCGGAATGCCGCCCTCCGGAAGCAGAGCCTCCATGGCGTCGGGTCCGTCGAACGTCAGGTCGTTGAACTCCAACGGCTTCAGTCGAACGACACTCGAGTCATAGCGGAACGGAATGACCTTGCCGCTGCGCTTGATGCGTCGGAACAGCTCGTCCGGCGACTCATCGTAGACGCGGTTGACGGCACGCAGTGCAATGAGCGTCACCGTCGGGTTCTTGATTTCGCTGTGTCCGGAGAACTCCAGCATCGACTTGACGATCCAGGAAACCACTTCGTCGAGACTGCGGCCGACGTGGATTCCCATGCAGCTGCTGAAGGCAGACTCCGGGTAGATGACCTGGTCGCCGTCTTCGACACATACGAACATGTGGGTCATGTTGATCTCGGCCACCGAAACGAAGTATGTGAACGCCGAGATGCCGTGGGTGCGGAGATAGTGGTCTTCATAGGCGGCGAAGTCGAAGCAGAGACCGCCCTTGACCTTGAAAAACTTGCCCGGCGACATGGTCCGGTAGTACTTGTCGTAGAGCGTCGGATCCGTCGGCTGAATGATGCGTCCGTTGTACAGCATGCCGTACTGGTAGTGCTCCAACTGGCTCTGCATCATGGACAGAATCGAGTAAAGGTCCGGATTGCCGAAGTAAAACGTCTGGCCGTGGCCGTTCCAGGTCCGCATCATGACTTCTTCAGCTAACTGATACGCTTCGGATTCCATGGCCACCAGATCTTCTCCGTTGTCGGCAGACGCCATGGCCATGCCGAACATACGAGCCGACCACTGGAGAATCTCGTCCATACGATCAGACAAGTTTTTCATGCGCCGGTTCTGGGAGATCATGCGGACGATGTAGATGTCGACGGGATCCGTCTGGCCGATACGCCAGATACGGTCGCTGGCCTGCTCCAGATCGGTGTCTCTCCAGGGAGTGCCCAGGAAGAACATCTGGGACGCTTCGGTGAGCGTGACGCCGACACCGAGGCTCTGGCTCGTCGCCACCAGCACAAGGGTCGTCGGGTCGTCCTTGAACCGATTCAGAACGTCGAGCCGGTTCTTGGTGTTGCCGGTGACGGAGACGGCCTTGATGCCGAACTGGTTCAGGTCTTCGGTGACGGTGTCGACGACGGAGACGATGGTCGAGAAGATGACGGTCTTCTTGCCGCGCTTCTGGATCATCTTGTAGAACTCTTCGCGGTTCTCGAGGTAGAGCTTCGAGAACATCTCGGCCCGACGTTTCGGCAGAATCTCGCCAATAGCCAGACCCATGGATCTCTTGGCTGCGGTGACGAACTCTCGTTCCATGGCTTCGAGCCGCTGGGCCTCACCGATGGGGCACTTGATGTTGGTGCGAACGTAGGTCTCGAGAAAACTCTTGTACTCCTTCACCGACAGCTCGTGGTAAGCCTTGTCATCGGCACCCCTGAGGGAGCTCGACGCATTCAGCACCCAGTCCATGTAGCGGTCGCAGTGCTTGCGGTCGGTGATGGCGTAACGATAGATCGACTGACGGAAGTTCTCGATCTCGTCCTTGGAGCTCTTCTGCCACTGGTCCTGGAGCTCCTTGAATCGAGCAACGATTTCGTCATGGGTCGTCGTCAGGTAGTACCGCTCTTCGTTCGAGACGTGGAAGCCCAACGGATGTGTCTCCTTCGGAGGAAGGTCGACCTGGGGATCGCTGCGGTACATGATCATGCCGAAGCGCTTCGACACAATGGACATGGCCATGTCGTTGTTGAGGTCGAAGGCCCGGTTGTACATGGCAGCAGCCTCATCAGAGAACGTCGGATCGATGATGCGAAGTGCCGGTGTGATCTCGGCGGGCACCGCTTTGATGGGCGTCGCCGACACACAAAGGACGTTGTGGGAACCGAGCTTGTCGGCCAAGTCGAAGAGCTCCTTCGATCTGGTGCCGCCGTAGTTCCGGAAGTTGTGGCACTCATCGATGATCAGCATGGCGTCCGGATCGTTGTCGACGTGGGGCATCATGAGTTTGATGTTTTCATTGTTGGTGATGACGTACCTGGCGGTCTTCGGATTACCAAAGGAACCGAGAATACAAACGTCCTTCTTCCAGAGGTCGTCGTTTTCCTGGTACTTCTTGAAGTACTTCCGCAACTCCAGGGCCCAGTTGTCCTTCAGGTTATTCGGGCAGACAATGTAGACTCGTTTGGCCCCAATGCATTCGGCGAGGCCGACGGCCGTCACCGTCTTGCCCTTACCGGGCTTGAAGGCCAGAATGTAGCCGTTGAGGTTCAGCTGGTTCTTGAGGACCGGCCACTGGGAGATGAACTCCTTCTGGTGGTCCATGAGCTCGATGCCGTCGAGATGTGCCAGCGGCTCCAGAGACAGAGGCGTCACCGGCTGACTGTCGGACTTGGCCATCCAGCTCGACTCATAGATGAGCTCGGCGATGCGCCGGTACGAATTGTCGTTGTAGTGGGTGCCGAGGTCCCGGAACAGATCGACCAGTTCAATGGCGAAGAACTCCGGTGCGTAGACATAGTCGATCTTCATGTCGCCGCGGCCGATCTTCTTTTTCTGGTACATCTTCCAGGAGGTGGCATTGTAGCGGTACTCGAAAATGTACTTGAGTTTCGTCTCGGAGTAGCGCTCCTTGATGCGGTAGAGCAGAAGGTTGCAGTTGATGCCACGGATGACGATGCGTCCGTCGGCGAATTCAACCTTCGTGAAGAGCTTCGCCATTCGGGTGCCGAAGAGCTTCGTTCCGAAGAGCTTGTCACGCCAACGGCCGTAGCGATTGGCGGCTCTGGCGTCGATGTTGTCTCCGTCGGTGACCTTCAGGAAGATGGACTCCATGGCGGACCAGTCGCCGAGCACCGAGCCAACGGTTTCTTCGTCGAAGAACGTGAAGGCCTTCTGGGACTCGATGGCATCTTCGTCATCTTCGTCGACTTCAGACACTTCTGTGCCTGCAATGGGATTGGCGAACTCGCCCATGCCATAGTACATAAGGGGATTGACACCGACATCGTCATCTTCACCGTCCTCGAGGGGCAGCCCGATGTCTTCGTCGCCGTCGTCGTTTTCATCGTAGACGGCTTCGAGAATGTCGGAAGTCTCCGGCGTCTCGACGGCGTCTTCTTCAGGTTCCTCATCGACGAGCTCCGGAAGTTCGTCGTCGACGGTCTCGGCCTCGAGAGCAATCGGACGTTTCCGCAGCACCGACTTCGGAGAGTATTTGTAGATGTAGCGATCGAGAGTCGTCAGCAGACTGTCCGGAATATAGTCCCGATACGGCGAATCAATGAGGGCTCTCGAGATGTACTTGATGGGATACGGCGGCTTGCCGTTGTAGCGGGCGAAGTCGGCGAAGATCTGGAAGAAGACGTGGTAGTCGTCTTCGTAGACCTTGACGTAGTTCACCAGCGGATTCTGAATCATGTAGACGTCCTTGCAGGCGTCCTTGACGACGTCGATGAGCAGGTTCTTCGGACGCTTGTTCGTCGACGTCTTCAGCTCGATCTCGAGGTTGATCGACGGGATGTAGAAGTCCGGAATGTAGACGTGCTCACCTTCGTGGGCCGTGTCATTCGGATTCGAATAGTAGTAGACGTAGCGGTTCGGCGACGGCGCAATGATGTCGCTGGCCGGAAAGTGGAAGAACGTGTCGAGCATCTTCAGGAACGCCTCTTCCAACTTGCCGACGTACTGGACCTCGGTGCCGTCCTGGAACGTGTACTTGCCGGAGATACGACGACCGGCCAACTGACGCTCCCGGAATCCGGGCTCGTCGAAGAGGTTGTCCTTGTGGTATTTCCGGCGCATTGCCTGCATGAATCTGTCGCGATAGGCCTTCTTGCAGGCTTCCTTAGTGCAGATCTTTCCGTAGGCACCGGTGGTCTCGTTCCAGGGTGTGTCGCCGCCGCACTCTCGGCATTTGCCGTGGCTCCGTCCTGTGTGGACGAAGTATGCATATCGTAGGTCAGACCATCCTTCAGGAATCGTCCCGGGATGTTCGTGACGCATGTGGTTGCCGAATGTGCCGACTTCTCGATAGGGTTTGGCACAGATCGGACATTTCAACACAGGAAACTTGGTCATTTCCTGGCCTCCTTTCCAGAGGGAATACGTTATGAGAGGGTTCGAGGGCCGAAAAACGCCGGAGTCCGGAGACTCCGACGCTTCTTTTTCTTAAGTAATGACCCTGGCGAGGCCACACTCATGACCCCCTGGGATGCAGTTGCACTTTTCCGTGACTCGACAGGGACCGATGGCAATCCAGTGGATGGACCCTTCGTTCAACATGAGGCCTCCGTTGCAGAAGGCCGCAAAGGTGGCTCCGGATGCCGACACGGATCTCAGACAGACGGTGGCGCCGTTCTTGCCGCTCATGATCGTTGCCGTCACCGTCGGCGTCCCGGTGAATTTGCCGAACGACACCGATACAGTGTTCTTTCCGCTGAGCTTGGCGACGCCTCGGCAGATGCGAGTCTTCGTCATCATGGCCGGTCACCTCACTTCTGGTACATCCTGGTCAGCAGCAGGCGCCGATTCAGAATGTACTCGATGGCCAGCCGATAGCTGAAGTTGATCATGGTGGCGTAGCTGATGATGAACTTGTCTGCTGTCCTGGCCAGGTTGAAGATCATGCGTCGATCACTGTCGATGAATCGTGCACTGCGAACCTGGGCGGTCGAGATGCTCTGGACCTGCTTCGCCGCTCGAATGGCGGCCTGCATGTGCTCGTTGTAGCTGGTCCTGGTCTTGGCGAAGTTTCTGATGTCCGAGACGAATCCATTGGCCATCTCGGCACGGTACTCCTTCTCGGACTTGCGTCCACGGAACTGGGCGCGCAGATGTCCCATGTACTCCTTCGTCGTGTCGATGGAACTCGGGGCGCCCATGGACTCGACGATGGACTTGTCGAGTGCGGCGCCGGACTTGCGAATGATGGCATCGTCCGGGATGTTCTGCCAGTTCTGAAGGTACTGAATGTTGGTGTTGAGTACGGCGCGAAGCTTCGTCAGCTTCGACACCAAATACTGTTCGGCGTTGTGGCCGTAGCTCCAGTTGATGGCCGTGTAGGTCTCCTGGAGTTTGTAGGTCTTCTCCATGGTCAAGAAGTTGCCGAGGAATTCTTCGTTGCCATTCCAGGTCGCCGTCAGAACCTTCAGGGTCGCCTGATTGATTCGTTCTAGTCGAGCGGCGGTTCGCTCATTCTCCTCCTGGAGCCTCTTGACAAAGTCCTGGACGTCGTTGCCTTTGGTGGCGTCCTGACTGAGCCGGTTGTTGGCCTGGTCAGTCGCACTCGATGCCTTGGCGGTCTTCGTCTCTGTCACGTTGACGTTCGACGTGTCGGCCTCCATGGCACTCGACAGGTCTCGAAACAGTTCATCGGCCAACTTCAGACAGTCGCTGAGAGTGGCTTCATAGGCCACGTCCATAGACAGTCGGTCGTCTTCGTACATGTGTCGTGACCTCCTTTCAATCGGTTTACTCCGGTGTTTTCGGACAGTCATTTTCACCGATATATCATAGGGATGCGGAGATTGGACAGGCCTGAGCAACCTATTCAACTTTCCACATCACATTAACTCTTTCAAGGAGGTACAGCTATGTCTGAACAGGACAACATCACTCAGGCAACTAATGCTCTGATGAACGAGGTGGCGCTCCGCACCGTCGTCATCGGCATTGGCAATGCCGGCAGTCAGATCGCTCGAGCGGCTTTGGCAAAGGGGTTCAACGCCTTCATCATGAACACGTCGAAGAAGGACCTCGCCGATGCCGTCGTCGGCACTGACCTGCAGGCCATTCTCATCGGCGACGGCCGTGGCTCCGGTATGAGCCGTCAAGTCTCCCAGGCCATGTTTACTGGCCAGGGCAACGAAGAGATTCGTGCCATCTTCACGAATCCGTACTTCACCGAAAACGTCGAACCGGCCGACATCGTCTTCGTGACGTTCTCCACCGGCGGCGGCACCGGCTCGGGTGTCGGCCCCGTCATGACGGACTATCTGCGTCGGGCCTATCCGACCAAGGTCATCATCCCGTTCGCCATCCTTCCGAAGATGGCAGAATCCGACACGGCCCACAGCAACTCCATCGCCTGCGTCCAGGAGATCGCCGCCATCGGCGCCGAAGTCGATCCCAAGACCGGCCTGTCCATCGGCAAGGGCACCCTGTCGTACATGCTGGCCGATCTGGCATTCTACGAGAACCTGCCCCAGGATGAGTCGTTCAAGAAGATCGCCGACTACATGGTCAATTGCATGCGCGTCATCCGTGGCGACTTCCTGAAGATGTCCGATGCCGGCATGGTCGACGAGCGCGACATGCTGACGGTCATCTCGGAGCCCGGCTACATGACCATCAACATGAAGACCGGTCTGACGGAGTCCATGCTGAACGAGAAGAGCCTCCAGGGCTACATCATCGACGAGATGAAGGCCTCTCCGGCGGTTCGTGTCCAGAGGGACAAGCTCATCCAGTATTCTCTGGTCATTGCCAATGTCAATGACTCCGTGCAGGATGCGACGAAGCTCGGCAACTTCAGTGAGCTGAACCAGTTCGTCGGCATTCCGAGGGCAACGTTCAAGAACTACTCCGTCGACGAGAAGGTGTCGGAGTTCGAGATCTACGTCATCAACAGCGGCCTGACGATCCCGCTCGATCGCACCACGGCTGCGGCTGCCGACGTGGCGTCTCGTGCCGAGTCCCGCAACAAGCAGTCGGCACTGAATTTAAATGAGGCCGTCAAGGCGACCGCCATCGGCGGCAACAAGGCGACCCTCGGCATCATCATGGGCTCCGGCCAGGCCAAGAAGGCCGACCTGAGTTTCCTGAACTGATGCGGCACAGCGACTCATGCTTACGATGTCATTAGTCGGTCAACCACCGGCTAAACATCACGGCATGAGTCGTTTGCCGTATTTCACACGCAGAAGGAGACAGGCCATATGGGCATCTTCGACAATGCGGCGTACGTCGGAAAGGCGTCGCAGCTATTCAACGAAATGAAAGGCAACGCCACGCTTCGAGACCTCGTCACGAAGTTCGACGGTGCCGACGCACAGCGGGCATACAATCTGCTGTGCAACATCGATGACCACGAAAAGAGAATCCTTGCTGTGGCCATCGCCAAGGCGAACCAGAAATTCAATCGAACCTAACAGGAGGAAGATGATCATGAGCAGAAATGATCAGAAGACGCTCAATCGAGCGGCGACACTCTTCGACAGTGCATCCGAGATGGGTTCCGGGTCATTCCGGCGCAGGCTCATCCAGACGATCACCGATCAGGAGTTCATCGGCGCCCTCTTCAAACCGATAGTTACGAAGGACTACGGCAAAGAAGAGGCCGCTGCCAAAATCACACAAGTCTACGACGTGGCGTCGCGTCGCAAGACCATCCATGCCATCGCCGAGGCTCTCAACGACTACGGTTATGGCGGCATGACGAGAACGACTGCCGTCTTCCTGGTGACGCTCGTCAACCTCGGCATGGCGACCATCGACGCCAAGGCGACGGAGATCGGTCGCCAGAAGGACCACAGCGAAATCAACGGCCGCGAGTTCGATCGCCAGATGGAGCGGCTCGACGACTATCAGGACGATCTCCGCGACATCTTGAAGGTGGCCAAGAAGATCGTCAAGAGCAAGGCCCGCGACCTCAGCGAAAACACCGGGCTCCCGAGAGAGCTCTGTGCCAGCGCGCTGTTCACGGTGCCCGGACCGGAGTTCCTGGACCAGTACAAGATCGGCTTCTATCTGAAGACGCTGCTGGGCAACCTCTATGGCTTCGTCGACATGGATCCCGATGCATTCGAGACCGACTTCGACGACGTCAACTGGAAGCTGTTCTTCGGCGTCGTCTTCGGCAAGACCCGCCTGCCTGACGTGGCGAGCCTCATCCTGCTCGAAGGCGCCGAATCCATCGACCGTTACAAGAACCGTCACGACGTCAAGAACTGCTGGGACAGCCTGACGACGTTCGCCCTGAAGACGCTCGACCGTGCTCCGGAGTCGATCCGTGACCAGATGATCGAACTGTATCTGAAGCGGCTGAACCGCATGCTGGCGAACCACAGCATCGATCTCCGCATCGATCTGAGGGACATCGACAACTTCAGGTTCGAGAACCTCGTCGAGACCGTCGACAAGTACCGCAGCAAGATCGACAAAATCATGGACCTCTTCAGAGGCTCCAGCAAGAACAACCGCCCGATGGTGGCATCCGACTGAGGATGCCGCCTTTTGGCGTGATCTGAGAAAGGAGAACACGCAATGACTAAGAGACCCGATCCAATAGGCGACATCCTGAAACGCAACGGCATCGGCGTCGACCCGAAGGAAGTCGGGAACGCCATCAACGGTGTCGACGAGACGAAGTCTGCTGTCGAGCAGTTCGTCGAAGAAAACAAGTCCGCCGAAGAGAAGGCGGCCGATGCCGGAGACATAATGATCGGCGCCACCGGCGCCCAGAGGAAGCTCGACCTCGGTGACGTCCTGAACCATCTCAAGAGCTCCGGCATGGACGGCATCAAGAAAATCATCGACCAGTTCGGATCCGGTGGCAGCGTTGACGATGAAAAGCTCAGAGCCAAAATCGCCGATGCCGTTATGCCCGCCGGCTATCCGAGAGGGCCCAGTGACGAGGACATCGCCAAAATCGAGAACCTCGTCGCCAATGGCAAGTATCCGAAGATTGACCCGAAAACAGAAGGAGGACCGCTCAACATGCCGAAATCTGATGAATTCATCCCGAGTCCCGCCACCAAGATCAACCCGTCTGCGCCGTTCGGTAACAGCCACCACATGATTCCGGACCTGGCCGTCAAGGAATTCGGTAAGACGTTCGGTTCAGGCATTGGTTTCAAACTGACGAACGAGACCATCCACTGCAACGTCATCGACGCCGGTTCGGTGACATTCAAGAACTGCAACGTCATCGTCGGCACCATCGACAGTTCCAAAGTCAAGATCAAGGACTCGACGCTGAGTGGTTCACCGAAGGTCTACGCACGTTCCAGAGGCATGCGCCTCACCGACTGCATTCTCAAAGCAGCCGATCCGAAGTCCGACATGTCGAACGACGAACGTCTCGACATCTACTCGGCTCGCCTCAGTGAGGCGTTCGGTGTCGAGAAGGACCTGGTCCACAGCTACCTGGAGACGGTGTCCGACTGGATCGACGCCAACGTCATCGTCATCCCGAGTCAGACCTGCTCCGTCGAAGGCCTGGCCTTCGAGTACGGCCGCAGCGGCTCCGTCAAGATCGACAATGAGATGCTGCTGAAGTACTGTATCACGTATCTGCTGACGAAGTTCAATCCGTACCAGGACTATGTGACGGCCCAGAACGTCTACCTCGAAGGCAAGTGGGTGGTCCTGCTGAAGGGCTGCATCCTCGACGGCACCAAGGTCAAGGATGCGCTCCGTGCCGAGGAAGAGGTGAAGCGGCAGAGCAAAAAGAAATCCGGCATCGACATCGGCGGCCTCGCCGGCATGTTCGGCGCCATGGGCGGCATGGGCGGCATGGGTATGCCCGCCATCCCGACTCCTCCGCCGCAGCCCGTCGACGTACCGAATCAGACCAATCCGAAGGTCGACATCGTCCGGCAATATCTGCGGACGTACTATCGACCCGTCACCGAAGGTTCCGGCTATTCGGACACCGAATCGATGGTCCAGGATCTGATGCGCCTGAACCATGACACCTTTAACAGCGACGAAGCGCTGGATCTCATCCGGCAGGTCGTCGGAGAGGGTGGCATCTACGGAGACGGCTACCAGGTAACGATGTCCAGTGTCGAAGGACACTCCGTCGTCAACGGCATTGTCTGGGTCCACAGTAACGAACACATCGGCGACAACGCCTACGCCGAGACCAAAGCCCGCGTCATGAACTGGATCAACAAGACGTCGGCCCTCGAGACCGCAGAGGGCTTCGGATTCCCCATCCGGGACCTCTACGATGACTTCACGAAGACCGCCGAACTGGACGTTCCGTATCCGGAGTTCTGCGAGACCATGTGGGACATCTTGACGATCAATCGTGTCTTCGATACCAAGTTCGTCAAGGTGCTGGTAACGGGCGGCCCCGAACCCGATCCGGCCGTCGACGCCTTCTACGAGAACGTCGTCATCCACAGCCGGAAGCCGAAGTCCGATAGCGACAGTGGCGACGGCGAAGACGATGGAGAAAGCCACACAGAAAGTTCGGAGAATTAG
>Ga0310695_10001988_pt1 | contig 45113 bp, 30 predicted proteins | sample RumenRJG_04DNA_FD_203882 | JGI IMG/M metagenome (GOLD analysis project Ga0310695, IMG submission 203882) | Bovine rumen microbial communities from Lethbridge, Alberta, Canada - RJG_04 (v2) (version 2) | ecosystem: Host-associated > Mammals > Digestive system > Stomach > Rumen | place: Canada... | reverse complement strand
AAGAGCATGCCGTGGTAAACAGCACACTCTTATAGGTATCATCAGTAAAATAGAGAAAATTTTTTGCAGTTTTTTTACAGTAGGCAGCAACTTCAAAATGCCGCGGGACAATAGACCAGGACGGTGTAGTCTGGCATCTGGTGCATGACATTCCCGAGTCCGACTTCAATGTGGAAGAAGGCGGTCAGGTCGAGATTATCGGCTGGCTCTATCAGTATTACAATACTGAGCCCAAGAATGAAGCCTTTGCCAAGAAGGGAAAAATCACCAAGGACGAGATCCCTGCAGTGACACAGCTTTTTACCCCAGACTGGATTGTCCGATATATGGTAGAAAACAGCTTGGGCAGGCTGTGGGTGGAAGGACATCCCAACGAAGAGATCAAGTCAAACTGGAGATACTATCTGGAGGAAGCTGAACAGGAACCGGAAGTCGCCGCGCAGCTCGAGGAGATTCGCAAAGAATATGCAAAACTCAATCCTGAAGATATCAAAGTGATCGATCCCTGCATGGGGAGCGGTCATATTCTAGTATATGCATTTGATGTTCTCATGCAGATTTATGAGAGCGCAGGCTATGGTCAGCGCGACGCCGCAAGGAGTATCCTGGAGAACAATATCTACGGGCTCGACATTGATGACCGCGCCTTCCAGATGGCCTACTTTGCTGTCATGATGAAGGCAAGACAATACAACCGTCGAATCTTGAATGGGGAATACAAGCCCAATGTGCACTCCATTCAGGAAAGCAATGGTATCAAACGGAACCAACTCAAATTTTTTGGAAAAGGCCTGAATGAACTGGAGAAGAATAATGCCATTAACCAAATTACAGACTTGTTGGATACATTTATTGATGCGAAGGAATATGGATCTATCCTGAACGTAAACCCTTGTGACTGGGATTTGCTTCAGAGGTTTGTAGAGAGTATTGATGAGCCGGAACAGATGAATCTTGAGCTGGATGGAATTGAAGAAACACAGGAAAGACTGGTTCAGATAGTCTGTCAGGAAAAAGTGCAAGGTCAGAAATATAATGTTGTCACTACGAATCCCCCCTACATGGGATCACAAGGCATGTCCGAAAAGTTAAGTGATTACGCAAAAAGCTATTATCCTGAGACAAAAAGTGATTTAAGCACTATTTTCATGGAGAAGTGTCTTGCTATTTGTCATACAAATGGTTTGATGGCTATGATAAACATTCCAGTATGGATGTTCTTGTCTACATATAAATCAATGCGTAGGACAATTCTTGATAAGTATACGTACATAAATATGGTACATCCTGGGCGAGGTATCTTCGGATCAGATTTTGGCACAGTTACATTTGTAATAGCAAACGCAATCAATAATAAATATAAGGGAACTTACTACCGTCTGTTTACAAGGCAAGGAGAAGTCGATTCTATTGAAGAGCGTGAACACGCTTTTCTTGAAAAAAAAGGTGAGTTCATTGCACAGCAAGATGGGTATAGAAAAATACCGGGGTTTCCTGTTGCATATTGGGTATCATATAATATGCTCCATGATTTTGTAATAGGAAAGCGCTTAGATCAAGTAGCTCAACCTAAGCAAGGAATAAAAACAGCCGATAAGGACAGATTCCTTAGGGCATGGCATGAAATTGATTTTACTAAAACATCGATAGTATCTGGTGGGATTAACAAATGGTTTCCTTGCAACAAAGGGGGGAGTTTCCGTAAATGGTATGGTAACAATGAGTATGTAGTAAATTGGGAAAATAATGGGTTCGAGATTTGTAATTTCAGAGATGAAAAAGGAAAGTTAAAATCTCGACCTCAAAATTTACAATATATGATGCGAGAGGGAATTACTTACACAAATATAAGCATCTCTTCCTTCGGGGTACGATATAGTCCCAAAGGATTTATATATGACGCAGCAGGATCAGGTATTTTCTGTGAAGATAATGCCATGATTCCATATGTTCTTGGGTTTTTAACATCATCTACAGCGGCCGCACTTACAAAAATCACAAGTCCTACAATGTCTTTTGAAGTTGGTCAAATCAGTTCCTTACCTTTTATTTATGAACCAAGGAATGAAATTGATAATATAGTTCGCGAAACAATAGGTTTATCTAAGGAAGATTGGGATTGCTTTGAAAGCTCATGGGATTTTGAATGCCATCCTTTATTAAAGAAAGTGCTTAGTCGTAGTCTTTGGAATGATGTCAATACCACAATCGAAGGGTGTTTCCGTGCTTGGTCTGATGAATGTGATCATCGTTTTAAGCAACTAAAAACAAATGAAGAAGAGCTGAACCGTATTTTTATTGATATTTACGGTTTACAGGAAGAACTAACACCAGAAGTGGAAAATAAGGATGTAACTGTTCGTCGTGCGGATTTACGTCGCGATATTAAGTCCTTGATTTCTTATGCTGTGGGATGCATGTTTGGACGCTATTCTCTCAGTTCTATGGGGCTTTCCTATGCCGGTGGTAGATGGGATGAAGGAAAATATAGCCGTTTTAAGCCAGATGTCGATAATATCCTACCCATTTCTGACGAAGAATACCTTGAAGATGACATTGTTTCCCGTCTATGCACTTGGCTAAAGGTGGTCTACGGCGAAGGAACATTAGAAGAAAACCTCGACTTTATAGCCAAAGCCCTTGGCAATAAGGGTTCTTCCAGTCGCGAGATCATTCGCAACTACTTCCTCAATGATTTCTTCAAAGACCATTGCCAGACATATTCAGTTACTGGCTCCGGCAAACGCCCAATTTACTGGCTTTTTGATTCTGGAAAACAGAACGGGTTCAAAGCGCTGATTTACCTTCATCGGTACAATGCAGACACGATTGGAAACCTTCGAATTGACTACCTGCATCGTATGCAGCGAATCTACGAGAGCGAAATTAACCGGATGCAAGATATGATTGACCATAGCACAAGCGCAAGAGAGGCTGCTCAAGCAACAAAACGAAGGGAGAAACTGACCAAACAGTTGAAGGAATGTCGGGAATATGATGAGAAACTAGCGCACCTTGCACTTTCCAGAATTGAACTGGATCTGGACGACGGTGTAAAAGTCAATTACAGAAAACTTCAGACCGCCAATGATGGGAAATTTTATGAAGTCCTGGCAGACTCAAAGAACATTATGTCAAAGAAATGAGGATATAGGTTATGGCAGAGCTTAACCTGAAACAGATTATAGATCGATTAAATGCCGAGTTTACAGGGGACACCCGCAAACTCGTCTTCTGGTACGACGACAAGGGAGAATTTACAGAAGATATAGACAGCCTTGCCTTGGACAATGCAAAGGTCTACCGCCTGGAGCCGGATAATCAGTTTTATACAAAGCGCTTTCTGGAGCGTGAGGATACGACGACTAATTACCTGATTTATGCTCCGTTTCCAAAGCCGGATGTGAAAGACAACCACCTGGAGGACACTCTGCTGTACTCCAAGAGGTTCTTTGCGGACCGTGCCTCTTTGTTGTCACTGGATCTGGGAATCGATGAGAAATATAAGCCGATCATTGAGGCACATATCAAGTTCTTTGGGAGCAAAGACCGAACGCAGCGCTTCTATGATCTGGAGATTGAAAACTTCAATGAAGAGAATATCCTGACAGGTATGCTTGCCAGTCTCTGCCGAACCAGAACCTGTTCCTTTGAGGAAGTCGTGCGAGTAATTATGACGGACGGTCCTTTATCCGATTCAGATACAGGAGCTGGTACAACAGACGAGTCCGTTAACTCGGAAGGGGCTGTAAACAAGTATCTGGCAGAGATAGACAAGTATGATCTGCTTAGCGCTTTCTGGAAACTATGCGAGCAGCACTTTGGCTATACGGATCCGAAGCCGACTCTGGAAAAATTGCTTGTGTCTATGTTTGTTACGGCCACTGAACGGCAGCTTTCCATGTGCGGGGCATCTGTTCCGCAACCCTGGAAATCCTTTGTATCCTACAAAGCCGGAAACATCATTGCTTTTCTGGATAATCTTTCCAACAGTGTGCTATTCCGCGACCGTTATGATCAGCTTTCTGACCATGTGGCGAGAGGTTTGAATCTGCAGGGGGCTATTACGGATATTCTTCCAGAAAACCTGCTTGATTGTGATACATTCCTCTCTGTAGATTATATCCTTATCAAGTGGATCTTGGAGCGTCTGACTTCGGAAGATACCGGTGCAAAACTGGATAAATATGATATTCCTGCTCTTTGTGAGAAGCGCATGAAAATGCATTTTGGCCGCAGGACAGAAAAGACCTACCAGTTGCTGATCAGTGCCTTCCATCTGATCGAGGCCGGTGATTATACAGCGCCGGAGGGATTTAAAAACATTGCTGATCGCTACATCAACCAGGATATGCGGATCGATCAGGAATACAGGAAATTCTATCTCTGCTTCGATGCCCTGGAGGATACAAGCGCTTTTGAGACACTCCGGACACTCGTGGAGAACATTTACACCAATGAGTATCTGGCTAAACTCCTTCCGAAATGGAATGAGGGAATCCTTGCAGGAAGTGCGATGCTGGAACTGAATCCACAGCATCATTTCTATAGCCGACATATAGCCAATGCCAAAGAGCGTACCGTTGTGATTATCTCTGATGCAATGCGCTACGAAGTCGGCCAGGAACTCTTCCGCAGGATGCAGGATGATCCAAAGTGTACAGCAAAGATCGATGTACTGCTCTCGGTCCTTCCGTCTTATACAAGACTGGGGATGGCTGCACTTCTTCCTCACTCTACGATTGAGATAACGGATGATTTCCGGGTACTGGTGGACAATGTTCTCTGTGATAACCTGGCCGGACGCCAAACAGTTCTTCAGGGCCATGTTAAAAATAGTGCCTGTGTACAGTTTGATGATATCAAGAATCTGAAAAAGAACGAGCTGCGCGACATTTTTACCGGCAAGCAGGTTGTTTATATATACCACAACCAGATTGACGCGCGCGGGGATAAGGCCAATACAGAGGACGAAGTATTTGTCGCCTGCCAGGAAGCCATTCAGGAAATTGTCGCGCTGATCGGCAAGATTAATGCAAATGCCAACACCCACCATTTTATCGTGACAGCCGATCACGGCTTTATTTACAAACGCGACAAACTCACAGAAAGCGACAAAATCGGCGGCGTGAGCGGAAAAGAGGCCTTTTTCAACCGTCGCTTTATAGTCGCAGATGCTCCCGTTGCGGAGGAAGGTGTCAGCTCTCTTCCCATGTCCTATATACTCGGAAACAACGATACCAAGGTCGTATCTTTCCCTGTTAGCAACAACGTCTTTAAAGTTGCCGGCGGCGGGCAGAACTTCGTGCATGGTGGCTCATCTCCCCAGGAAATGCTGGTTCCTGTCCTGGACATCAAGATGGAACGCGGCCATATGGAAACCCGGCCTGCGCAGATCGCACTTGTCAGCATGGTGCAGAAGATCACCAACCTGATCACGACCATGGACTTCATACAGTCCGATGCAGTTGGCGACATCATCAAACCTGCGACCTACAAGCTGTACTTCATCTCTGAGGATAACGAAAAGATCTCAAACGAGAACATCTATACAGCAGACAGCCGCAACCCCGATGCCACAAAACGCATCTTCCGTATGCGGTTTACCTTTAAAAACAAAAAATACGACAAGAACAGACAATACTACCTTGTCGCTTACGACGATACAACTGGACTTGAAAGCTTCCGCCACCCGGTCATTATGGATTTGGCTTTTGTGGATGATTTCGGGTTTGGGTTCTAATGCAGTAAAAGAATACATAAAAGGATTAAGAATGGTTAAATACACAAGTAGGCAGAAAACGCGTTTTGATGAAGAAAGAGCACGTCTTATTCTTAAACAATTGTTTCCAGAGAGATATTTCGGCAGTGAATTAAGTGAATCCCCTGATATTGTTTGTGAAGCCAATAGTATTGGAATAGAAGTGACTTCCTGTAGGAAACCTGATCATAGGGAAAAAGATTCTATAGTCGGTACAATCACTGGAAAAAGAATGGATGAGCTGACTGAGAAAGAAAAGGGCATGATTCTTCGTAAGGATGTTACAGCTCGTGTTTTTCTGAATGGAATGATGATTGCAGGTTACGCTATGTGGGGTGATGAATATGATATTGTCCCTATTCTCAATAAAAAACTTAAGAAACTAAGGAATCAATATAAAATGTTTGACTCGAACGAACTATTTGTTTTTGCATGGTTGATAGACGATGATGAGCTGGAAAAGATGGTATTAGATATATACTCAATTAACTTTAAAGATGAAGATGGTTTTGATTCAATCTATATATGCAGAGATAATAGTCTTAATTCAAATGTTGAGGTTTTTAAACTTACACAAAGCGAGCAAGCATTTTTCCTTATAGAGCGCCAGGCAATGAATCAAATTAGCACGAAGGCAAAAGCATATGTCAGTAATTGACATGCGTTAAGGTAAAGATGAGGTAACATATGAATGATTTCACAGAAAAAAAGAGTCCAAGGGAAGTAATAAAAAGTAAACTTCGTCAGTTTTTTGATGGGAAAATTGTCCGTAAAGACCTCACGAAGAAAATCAAGGAAGGGGCAAATGTTCCTGTTTATGTACTGGAATTCCTTCTTGGACAGTATTGTTCATCAGATGATCCTGGTGACATTGAAGCCGGCGTTGAATCTGTTAAAAAGATCCTGTCGGATAACTTTGTACGTCCGGATGAGGCTCAAAAAATTCTTTCAGTCCTTCGACAGAATGGGGTTCACACCGTAATCGATATGGTCACAGTCATTCTTGACATTAAGCATGACTGCTATTTGGCGGAATTTTCAAATCTTGGGATAAAGGGGATTCCAATCAGTGAGGAATATCCTACCCAGTTTGACCGGCTACTCTGCGGAGGAATCTGGTGTATTGTACGTTTGGAGTATGAATATATCGAAGAGGAAAAAAATGACTCCCCGATTCATATACTCAAATTGACGCCTATTCAGATGCCGCATGTTGACATCAATGAATTAAAAGAAGGGCGTAAAGCATTCACAAAAGAAGAATGGATAGATGTCTTACTTCGTTCAATCGGTATGGAACCGGACATACTCAAAAATCGTGAAAAATGGTTGCTTCTTACAAGGATGCTTCCTTTGATTGAAAACAATTTTAATCTTTGTGAACTAGGCCCCCGGAGTACAGGTAAATCTCATTTATACAAAGAGATTTCTCCGAACAGTATTCTTGTTTCAGGTGGTCAGACTACCGTAGCAAACCTGTTTTATAACATGGCACGTAAAACAGTTGGCCTTGTAGGACTTTGGGACTGTGTGGCTTTCGATGAGGTTGCAGGGATTCGGTTCAAGGATAAAGATGGTATCCAAATTATGAAAGACTATATGGCATCTGGGTCCTTTGCTCGTGGAAAAGAAGAAAAAGCTGCAACGGCATCCATGGTTTTTGTCGGCAATATCAATCAAAGTGTGGAAGTGCTTTTAAAGACATCAAGCCTTTTTGATCCTTTCCCACCAGAGATGGGAACAGATACAGCGTTTCTGGATCGCATGCATTGTTATATTCCCGGATGGGAAATCCCAAAGTTTCGTCCTGAACACTTTACCGATGATTATGGTTTTATAACGGACTATCTGGCTGAGTTTATCCGTGAGTTACGCAAAGAACAACACGGTGATGCTCTGGATAAGTACTTTCGCCTTGGCAAGAATCTTAACCAGCGTGATACGGTTGCAGTGCGTAAAATGGTCGGCGGGTTTGTTAAGCTTCTTTACCCGAACGGGGAGTATTCAAAAGAGGAGATAGAGGAAATCCTAATTATTTCTCTGGAGATGCGCCGCCGTGTTAAGGAACAGCTTAAGAAACTTGGTGGCATGGAGTTTTATGATGTTAACTTCTCCTATATCGATAACGATAGCTTTGAGGAACATTATGTTTCTGTACGTGAGCAGGGGGGCGGAAAACTGATCCCTGAAGGAATGGGAAAGCCGGGATGTGTATATTCTGTTGGAAGATCTGTCAGTGGAATGCTCGGCTGCTATCGGCTGGAAACACAGATGATGCCAGGAAATGGAAAGCTGACTCTGACAGGTCTTGGATCAAGTGCTGAAATAAAACAGGGTCCTAATACTGCGTTTAATTACATTAAAGCGAATGGGAATTCCATTTCCGGACGTATCAGCACTACGACTAAGGATTATATTGTCAGCTATCAGGATATGCAGGGAATCGGCATGACACCAAGCCTGGCACTGACTACACTTATAGCTTTGTGTTCAGCAGCACTCAACAAAACACCACTAAATAGTCTGGCTATTCTGGGAGATATTACAATAGGCGGCACTTTAATTAAAGTGGATAATCTCGCAAACACACTACAGGTATGCCTTGAAAGCGGAGCTAAAAAAGTCCTTTTGCCCATGACGTCTGCAATGGATCTGGGTACTGTTCCGGGGGATCTTGTTGGTGCATTTAGTCTGATTTTTTACTCTTCTCCAGAAGAGGCAGTATTTAAAGCACTTGGTGTAGAATAAATCCCTACTTGATTGAGAGGACGATCAAAATGAAATATTGCATGACAGGCAAGGGACAGGTGGCTAATGATTTAGCAGACAAAATAATAACTGACGCGTTGCAGGAAAACTCATCGAGGCTGTATGGGTTTACCCGGAAAGAATTTGACAGCATTGCAGAATATGACATCTTAAATATACTGGCATATTTTTACTCCAGGATGAATGCTGAGCAGAAAAAGAACATTTTGGATGCTTTGATAAATGAATTATCCCTGACGGATCTGGACGATATTTTAGAAAACCTTGCTCTTTTTTCAGAGGATGACCTGTACATTCCTTTTTCATGCAAGCTGATGGACCGTATTAACGATAGTCGGAAAACCATTATCGTTTATCAGACACTGTTTAAATATTGTACTGATATGATTAAGGTCAGTTGGAACCAGGATAATTCATATTCAAATTATCTTGTATTGCTGAATGCGGCATATTTCAGTGCACTCGCAAATAAACTTCATCTGCAGGAAAGTTGTACTTCCTCTATGAAGGTTTTTTACGGGCAGGACAGTTTTGACGAATTTACAGAATCATTATATGAAAAACACCTGGAAGATCTTAACTGGGATGAAGACGTTGATTTGGATTATCTTGATGAACTAGTAAGTGAAAGCATTCAGAATGCCTCGTTTGAAGCAGGTTCAAAAGATGAATTCTTCGATGCTGTACAGGCAATGGAAAATATACGCAGGGAGCATGTATACGTTTCCATTACAGAAGAAAAGGAAGGCTTTAACTATATTGTCCAAAAGACCGGTATAAGAGAACAAAAATGTGCAGAAATCCGGGGCTTTGAATGCCATTTTTGTGAAGCAAAAGCCAGTGATGAAGAATACATAATCGTTTATCAACGGAACACACATATTCGTGAAATCATAGATGATGAGGAAGCTTGGGCTGGCTTTCAGAGAGATCTTTATCGGGAAGATATCCGACAGAATAATAGCCGCGCAATTGTATACATTGTCTATATTTTAGATAATGACTCTGACAATATACCGATTCAGGTTATAGAAAGTAATAAAACATATGGCAGGAAGTACGTATTCACTGAAGATGAAACGATAACGTTTATCAATGGTATCGTAAAGTCTTCAAATGAGGAAATCGGGACGGTTTCACCTGTCCAGGAATGGGATCGAATCCTTCGAGAGGAACATCTGACTGCCTGCCTCACTGAACCTTATTCCTCCAAAAAAGTCGAGAGCTATCTGTCCGGAAGCCGTTTTGATGCAGCCTATGTTCATGATGATGACTATTCCTCTATGAGGAACTCAGTTGTTCCGCAGGTGAAGTGGGTAAAGTCTCTGGATACAACAGGTTTTCGTGAGTTTTGCTTTGATGACAAGGTCATGCAGTTTGGTCAGATTAATCTTTTCTATGGAGCAAATGGATCCGGCAAAACATCTGTGCTGGAAGCAATTGAGTATGCCTTAACAGCGGAGGTCCGTCGTGTAAAAGATTTTAAAATAAAACTCCCGACAGGTATGTATCCGAAGATTAGTGTATATGACCGGGAAGCAGGAATTCATACATTCACACCGGGGTTTTCAAAAAAGAACAGCAAAGAAATTGAAAGGGTCTGGTACGGTGTTCCAATCGGAAGAACCAAAACTACTTTGAATGATAATTTTAACCGGTTTAATGCCTTTGATTCGGAAGCCGCATATAAATTTATCCATGAATCGGATAACAGTGAAGACAGCTTTTCCTCTATGTTCGGCAACTTGATGTTTGGCGAGACAGTTGTAGATCATGAGAAAAAGTGGCAGCGCTTTAAGAGAGCTTTTAATGAGCGTTATACTGAGTTGAGAAGTGAGTTGAGCGAAGCCAGGAGCATGGCGGAATATTATGAGAAAAGCCTTGCTCAAAAAACCGATAACTCTAAATCAAACGAAATTGAGCGTGGTATAACAGAGCTAAGACTGATCGCACGGATCAAACTACCCAAGTCTCCCCTTGACAGGTATCCAAAAGTTCTTGAGGAGATGAGGACTGTACGCAAGTATGTAGACCTGCTTTCATCAAATCATTTAGAAGCAAAGACTTTTAGTGCTATAGCTGTTGATATATCTGAAATTAAAAAGAATAACCTTCTTTATGCAAAGCAGAAAAGAGAAAAATCAGAGCAGATTACAAAATTGGCAGAAGATAATGAGACACAGAAAAAAAAGATTTTTGCTGAGCGCGAGAGGCAGACCGGTATACAGCAGCGCCTGGAGCGAGTAAATACAGATATCAGAAATTGGTCAATTGTGCAGAATGTCTTAAGCCATGAGGATACAATTAAGCTGGCAACTGATCTTGTAGATGAGCTCACTCAAATTGACCGGGAACTATATTATATTTCCAAAATTGAACAACACACATTAGTAGTAAATTTCCTGAAGCTGGATAGCTACGATGCTCTTCCTTTCTCAAAGAGAACGAAATATGAAACTGAAATACTTCAGGCACGCGCCCGTAAGCAACAGCTTGAAAACCAATATAATGAAGCAAAAAGAGCCTTTGGCGAGAGAGAACAACAGGCTATTGAACTTCGAAAAATAGGAAAAACCCTTTTGGTCGATGCAAAGTGTCCGCTATGTGGTCATGAATATCGCAGTACGCAGCAACTGATCAATATTATTGACAGTGCGGTAATAGTGGATGATAGCATGGATACCCTGATCTCCGAGATCCAGATGATCACCCGTAGGATCATGGAACTTGAGAATATTCTTGACAGGGAGAAGCTGATTGCAAAAGCAATCTCTGAGCTTTTTGTGTTGGAAGCCTCTGTTCCCATGATTACAAAGTGTGGTAAAGATTATAATCGTCTTTACGTTTACATTACTTCAAAAACAGAGAAAGAAAAGAGAAAGTCTGAAATAATTGAGCAGCAGACTGCTCTCGATCGTCAAGGTTTTTCAATCAGAAATATTACTGCCTGTAAAGACTACAAGACTACCGATCCAACATATTTGGAATATAAGAAGAGCGGAACGGGGACTTATACAGATTTTCTGCAAAGCCGGCTTCAAAATATACAGCAGGAGCTTGCTATGTCTGAATCAGCTATTGCTGGCTGTGAGCAGAGGATTAAGAAAAATGAAGAGACAGAAGAGCTGCTCCGGACACAGATCCATCAGCTGGAAGCTAAAATCGATTCCCTTTCGGCCGATGTAAATCGAGATAATGAGCAGGCTCTGGAAAATATCAAAACCAGATTTGAACTTCCAGACAGGCTGACATTTGGAGAATGGGCAAGAAAGTATCATGCTATATTTGACAAATGCGAATTGGAAGTTGAAAGACTTGAATCTCAGAGTCTAATCGCTTTTGAGAGGCAGGCATTGGCAGAATACAAATCGACCATTAAGCGTGATACACCGATGGTAGAAAGATGTGCCAGGGCAGTCCAGGCTTTTGAAAAAATGCCCTCTCTTAGTTCTTTCGTTGAGCAGGGAATACGCAGCAATATTCAGCAAATAAGTAAATTCTTTAAGTGGATGCATCATTCCGGAGAATTTGAGCGGTTGGATATTGATGAGAATGGTATTTACGCTGTTAGGGGACTTAATAATCAAGAGGTGAGAACCTATGAGATGAGCACTGGGCAGCGTTCTACAATTGCCATGGCTGTTATGTTTGCTTTACATATGGCGGCACCTGATGCCCCTCAGTTTTTGCTTCTTGATGAGCCGCTTGCGACAATGGATGACACACAAGTGTTAAATGTTCTGGATATTCTGAAATCAATGGCATATCAGAACACGCAAATCTTTTTTACTACTGCTAATGGCATAATGATAGATTTGTTTAAGAAATGTTTCAAAGATACTTCTTTCGACTACAAGGAGTATGAATTTATAAAACGTGTAAACAGACCTTCTGAAATAAAAGAATCAAGTATAAACGATGCAAAATCTATTGAAGAACTAACACTGGATGATCTAACTCTTGATTTCCACCAATTTGCCCAGATCCGTGATATTCTCCGAAGAAATCAGGAAAAATTAGTGGCAATAGAAGACTGGGAAATTTTAGATGAAAATGATGATGCCGAAATAAAATCAACGGACAGTGAGAACTCTCCTGACGCATCAGATGATTCGCTGGATAATTTCTTCTCTATCCTGACCATGGAAGAAAGAAAACTGCTTTTGGTTCTTTTAATGGATGATGGCAGAAGTGCATCGAAGTTGAAGCGTGACTTATCTGTTTATCCGTCATTTAAGATGATGTTTGAAACCATTAATGAGAAGGCGGTAGATTTCTTTGGGGAAACGATCATAGAAAACGATTATGAACTTCCCTGGATTGATGACGAATATAAAGAAGAGCTTGGACGTCAATATACATTATTTACCCCTACTGGTAACTAAATGATTTGGATGGTGACTAATGGGAAATAGATTTCCAAAGAAAACATATCGTAACATTATGAATTCCCTTGGCGGAGGAACTGTCCCCCGGGAAGGTTTGGGATATATAGCGGTAGGCCGTGAAAAAGAGATAGATGCTCTCCTGAGGGATACTGAGATTATTCAAGACGGTGGCTCTACATTCCGCTTTGTTGTGGGCGATTATGGTAGTGGTAAAACGTTCCTTCTTCAGACGATTAAGGAATACTGCGTTAAGAATGATTTTATTGTTGCGGAGGTAGATCTTTCACCGGATAGAAGTTTGATAGGGAGCTCCACAAAGAAAAAAGGATTGGCAACATACAGGGAGCTTATGTCTAATGTTTCAAACAAGACAAATCAATCCGGGCGGGCTCTGGCAAAGGTTATTGAATCTTGGGTCAATATGATGTTTCCGAGAGCTGTTATGGAACAATCGAAAAATCCCGGCGGAGAAACTAACATTGAGAGAATTGCGGAATCATTAATGCTTCAGGATTGCGCTAAACTGCAGACCTATGCGTATGGATATGAATTTTCTCAGGCCTTAAAGCTTTTTTGGAAAGCAAGCCGAACTTCAGACATGAATGAAAAACTGACAGGACAGGAGTCTGTGCTCCGTTGGTTTAGAGGCGACTTTCGAACCAATCAGGAATCAAAGAAGGCATTGGGGATTAATGCAACTGTCCAGGATGATAACTGGTTTGACTATATTATTCTATGGTCACAGTTTTTTGTAATGGCAGGATATAAAGGCTTTATTGTTCTTATTGATGAGCTTGCATATATCTGTAATACAGCTAATAGAATCACAAGGCAGAACAACTATGAAAAAATATTGACTATGTATAATGCCTCCCTGCAAGGAAAAGCGGAGTATCTTGGCATTATAATGGGCGGAATTCCCAAGAGCATCTATGATAAGAAATACGGCATTTTCAGCTATGAGGCCATGAGATCCCGGCTTTCGACGGGAACGTATCAGGACCCTGGCATCATCAATATGATGACCCCTATCATCAAGGTTCTTCCTCTGACAAAAGAGGAAATGTATGTGCTTTTGGAAAAGCTGGCAGATATCCATTCACAGCTCTACGGGTACAATAAGATTATTACAGATGACGAGATGACTGATTTTGTTAAATTGGCTTTTATGAAGAGAGAGACTTCTTTTATCACGCCTCGAACGATGATTAGGGATTTTATCCAGATTCTGAATGTAAAAAAACAAAATCCGGATAAGGATGTCAGAGAAATCCTTTCAGCGTATAAATTTGCAGTAGATGAAGAGAACACATATGAGGAAACCGACTGAAGGGGGAACTTTGTAGGTGAAGATTAGAGAAATGAACACTTCCGCACGTGCGAGATCCTGCCTTCTTAGTGCCGGATATATGTATGTTTCTGAGATCATAAGCATGACGGATGAGGAATTCCTAAAGATACATAATCTTAATAGGAAATGTTTGGAAGAAATAAGGAAAGTCCTTGATAGTTACACTTGGGATGACGAAGAAAGAGAATATCTAAACAGTCAAATAAGATATCTTTCATCTATAGACAATAGTGTGTACGAAAGCCCTCTTGAGCAAAATGATAATCAAAACTGTGCAAAAGGTTTTGAGTTAATGGACAAGGATGAAGGTGCTAACAGATCACATTTGCCGGTAATAAATAATTACACTGAGATAAAAGCTCAAGCAGATAATCAAGATGATTCACATATTGGGTATACAAATCCTGGGAAGAGTCACAAATTACTTTCCGTGGTACAGAGTACAACAGTGTCAAAGAAAGATTTGTCGGGAGACAGTTCCTCAAGCATGAAGATTGATAACAATAATGCTGTGTATCCGGACGATGATAACAATAGTTTCTATCTATTAGATTATAAATTGTTAAGCGTTGATGAGCTTTGGAGGAAAATACGTGACAGAGAGAAGGGGGTAGATGAAAAATATGGTGACGATTGTCAACTGCTAATCAGTGACAGGTATGGTAATGTGGGAAAAGTTTTTAAAATCGGAAGTTTAATCCATTGTCTTGAAGCAACCCGGGACAACATGAACGCATTACGTGAAGATGAGCAGTTTGTAATTCAATATGGTGTGAATAGCTGGAATACAATTGGGCCATTTCGTGATTTTTCTGAAGTCTTACAACAGGCATGGCGGTACCTGATATGGAATATACCTGTCCCGTTTGATAATAGTGTACTTCCAGATTCATATAAATCGTTTTCACAAAGTACAATTAATGATAGCAATTATAAACAGCTGTGGGATGAACTTCAAAAAATAGAGGATAAATATAGAAAGGGAATTAACTACGCGAATAGATTTATTTTGACAGAGTGGGAGTCTGAACTTTGTTATGAACAAGGCAAGTTTCTTGAATATGTCAAATGGGATGGGGGCGAGATTGATATAGTACCGGAGAAGGTAATATATAATTGTTCCTACAGTAAGATGGATTATGATCAACTTAGGTATTACATATACTGGAGGACACAATTTAAAAACGGAAACGTCATTATTACTGGAAACAAGACATTCTTTTTTTTATACACATATGAGATGCTCGCTGAATTTGGCCCATATTCTCCAGAGGAACGCCTACAGCAATTGGAAAAGCTATTTAAAAGTATTGGAATCTACCAACAAAGGATTGCCGTTTGGATAGGTCAATATGCGGATTTACATCATCTTGAAATTCAAGATGATGTCGTGAAATCCTATGCATATTGGAAAAGAAATAGTCCATTATCCTTAGAAAATATTAACGCTATTATTAACGGTAATTATGAAAACGCATTTGAATACATGTGTAAAAAATCAGCATGGAAATATAGTTCAAGTACATTCATAAAGAAAGCAAATTGCATAACTAATATAAAAAAAGTAGTAGAAATAATACTTCCAAAATTGGAAACGCTATTCTCTAATGCGGGAATTTCATTTTCTGATTTTCTCGTGGGAAGGGTTAAAGGAGAGAAGCAGCTGTTTATCCCTTATGACGGAAGTATCTGGATTCAATCTGTTTTGCAAAGAGTTGGTATTAAAATAGAACCCCGAATAAAATATACTTGGGAATATGCAGATACCTCAATATATATAACGGACATTGATGGTAATATTAAAAGAAAAACAAATACATCAATGAAATACGTAGATCCTTATTTATCAGAATATATTTTAAGGTATACAGAAATGTTATTCCGAAAAAGATTCGGATACGAGTATATTTCATTTCCCTTGAAATTAAAAGGTGCTTTAAAGCTGAAATTTGCCGATGGATATAATTATGTGTTATCAGCTAATCCCGATTTACAGAAAAGAGAGATAATATATCTTTCACTTTATGATGAAATTGACCGTATCATAAATATTACCGTAGAAGATTATTTTCTGATACATGACAAGGAACTTGAATGTCTTAAGGAGAATTTTAAGAATGAGCATCAGAATCCTATATTACCTAAAGTGATACCTTTCGAACGGAAACCTTCCACAGATGAGTTGATGATAGATTGTATAAAGGATTATAAAAAAGGACAATTCGAAAAGCTATTAGAAATCTATAATAATTCAACTCCTTCCTTTAAAAAAACAAAGGTACGAAGAACGTCCCGAATGATTTGGGATTATTGGATTATAAGAGAGAATCAAACATCATACGAGTCTCTTTCAGAGATAGTAGTTAAGAACTCTTGGTTCATTAAAGAAAAGAAGGCGATAATTGAACGAAACTATGCTATTGCGTTTCCATATTTATGCTCATTTTATAATGTATTAAATGGAGTTGTAAGTAAAAGGATTGAGCCTAAGCTTATTCGAGACTGCACTATAATTTGTTTTACACTCATAGACTATTTGTTTTCTTCATATGGTATCGATAGTTCTAACATTCTTCTTGGAGAGTTGGTGACATTACCGTGGGAACCGTTTCATGATATAGAAGAACTTCAGAATGTAAGGTACGATAATACAAGGAAAAATATAGGTGATATAGAAGTATACTCAATTAATTCAGAAAACAGGAGTGGGTCCGTATCAAGACATAGCTATTCTGAGCAGGCAGGAAGCTTTATCATGTACGTAATGAAAAGCATCGAAAATAATTTCAGAATCTTGATCGGATATAAGGCGTTGTTGAAGGTTGAGATTAAGATAAATGAATTGTTTCATAACGAAGGATACTTTGATGCGTGTTCATTTATTGATTCAGTTATATCAGGGGTTTCTAACTATGTGTATCAACATAATAATCCGCTGATTTTAGATACTCAAGATATTCCAAAAGTAGTAGTATCTAAAAACACAAAAATAGAGTATTTATTTATAAAATCACCTGCTTTAAAAACAGATATTAGAACTTTTATTGGTGAGAAACTTAAGGATTTTTATGGAGATTCATATTCTGGGTTAACGGATGTACCTGGATCTGACATGTCAAGACTGGATTTTGACAGTTTTGATTTGAAAAAACAGTTCATCAAATATGTCAACAAAATAGATGTATATCAACATTTTTCCAAAATACAAGTAAACAGATTTTATGACATATATAAAGACATCTTAACCAGGTTCTCTAAATTGATAGAATGCTACCCCGTTACTTATAATCCTGAATATGACTTTAGAACTTCTTCTCTCATGAGTCAAGTAAATGGACTTACAGGAAAAGATCTTACCACCTTAACAAATTTGGTCTCTGATAATGAGGCTTTTCTTCAGTGGGTTATTTGGATTGAGCATGGGCAATTTATTATTCCTAAGAATATGCCCTATATTCAAATATTGTTTCATTTTGCGATGAACAGGTTGATTTTTGCCAAAGAGCCGGAAAAATGTCTCTTCTTGCTATGTGAGGTATGGAATTATTATTATGAATTGCCGGAAAAAATGGATACGTCATCCGATCTCATACTAGAGTGGATCAAGGATTATTGGATGGTTTATTGCCATACAATCTCATACACTGATTTTAAGAAGCTTCTTAGACATAATGTTATATTTGAAAATGAGTCCGATACTTCTATTGCAAAAGACCACTTCTGCATAGATATTAGTACGCTTGACCAGGATAATCTACTAGATTTTTATAACAGAAACTGTGATTATCACGTTTTAGAAGGCTTGACTGTTCGAACTGGGTATTCAGATGTACTGGAAAATGCATTGGAAGAAGTACATAAAGAACTTAAATCACTTTGGAATGAATATGATATTAACTTTGAGGATTATATTCATTTTGAAGATAGAGTTCAACAGGAAAAAGAAAGAGAGATATTCTACAGAGGTATTTTGACAGATGCAACAAAGGAATACTTAAGAAATACTTTTGAGGGGCGCAAGGTTTCTGAGAATGAGGAATACAGAACAGGATATAATAACAAAAGGGATTGGCCTGTACTGGTGTATGATCATTATGAAATCAGCAATAGTTCAAGCCGGATACTATTAGAATATATTATAAAAAATACTGAAATAGTTATTAGAGATCATTTGGGCTTAAAACACACATTTAAGATCAATCATGGTCAATTGTATGATCATTTCCCGATTCAGCTATTTAAGGATAATGCGCGGCGACATATTATTATGAAAACAATCATGAGAACTACTGAAGAAGTATGCAGAGAGCATGGTATTTAACCTTTCGGAATGAACGTACGAAAACTCAGGAGCGATGAAAGGGAACTGCTTAAAGACTTCCTGTATGAGGCTATCTTCATTCCAAAAGGAGTGAAGCCCCCGGACAGATCTATCATCTATCAACCAGATCTGGCTTTATATTATGAGGATTTCGGAAGCGGCCCTGCGGACACCTGCCTTGTGGCGGAGGTGGACGGCATTGTTGTCGGTGCTGTCTGGACCAGAATCATGAACGACTACGGCCATGTGGATGATGAAACACCTTCTTTCGCGATTGCACTGTATAAGGATTACCGGGGAAAAGGAATTGGAACATCAATGATGCGGGAGATGCTGGCATTACTCAGACAACAGGGGTATAAGAAGGCATCTCTCGCTGTGCAGAAAGCAAATTATGCAGTTAGCATTTATGAGGCAGTTGGTTTCAGAATCGTCGATCAAAACAACGAAGAATTTATCATGGTATGCATATTATGAAGTATGTTGAAAATAAAGCAGTGTCAAAAAATAATCTCCGTCTCGCCTTATAATGATGATACCATTTGTTGATGGTAATGCGGAATTTAGTAGTATAGGATGCCTTTAAGCATAATATTAGCGGAGAGCGAGGAAAAAAAATATGGCAATGAGAAAAATTTACAGTAGAGGCATGAATCTGGGAAGACATGTAGAAGTCAGCTATGATGAACTTAATAAAGAAACTGGAGAGCAAGTTTCTGAAGGCAATCGCCTTCATGAACTTGGCGAAAGATTTGAGAAGGATAAGACAAAATTAGAGGATGCAATTGAGCGTGTTCAGGCAGCTAGTATTAAACCGGAGGACAAAGCAAGTATGATAGCTGAGTTAGAAACAGCTATTGATGAATTACAAGCTCATTATGAGGATGCTGTTACTGCTGAAGAAGCTAAGGTTCAAGAAGAAATAGAAGGACAGTTGGAACAAATGGATCAAGCCATCGACGAGCTTACTGAACAAGCTGATTCCTTAAGAGATGTTACTATGGATGTTGCGAGCACTGATGCATCTGCTGCTGCTGAAGCTGCTGATGCGAAAAGGCAGGAGTTTGAGCAGATGAAGGAAGAATATGCAGAAAAACTTCGTTTACAAATGGAACAGGCGGAAATGCAGCAAAGAAGAATTCGCATGAGAAGGTTGAGCGGTAGTTGATTTGTAGTATATATATTAATGAATCCATTATCCTCAGAGAATAACTGACTATTTTATATGAAATTTCAGATACTCTTTACTCTATGCAAGAGAATAACAGTCAGGAACAAAAAAATCATCTGGAAGAGGAGGATGATTAGTGGGAATTCTATGTTTTCAAGTGGATCAAATTCCCGATCTAAGTCTAAATAAATACCAGTCTTTGGCCGATACGGGAATTGAAGGTGTATTAAAACGTCATGAGAATTTTTTGAGACAATGGCATGGGATTTGTAATGAGAGTTCTACAAGTTTTCATCTTTTATATACATTTGTTCCTTCAGAACCTATCGGAAAAAGATTGAAAATATTCTTTATTTTGCAAGGAAATCCGGAAGAATTACGAATGATTCAACCCTTATTGAAGAGCTCTCCTTTGAGCGATTTCTATGAATTTAAGCGGTCAGAATTACCGGATCTTATATTTGAATCCGGAGCAACGTTGACAAAAAAAGAAAGGGTTGCAGACATCTTTAATCCGCTCACCAGTCAAACAACCGCTGTTCATTATGTTCCAAAATGGGAAATGAACGAGGAAGCAAGACTTTACGATTTGTTCCGAATGATGGGTACTTTAAGTCAATCGTATTCACAAGTAAGAGCATGTGCATATAGAATTGATTTGTATCCGGCGTCTGCTGCACTGGAGACTCGAAATAGTTTTAACCCGGTGCTCAAATCATTGCGTGGCGAAAATGATATTAAACTGTTGAATAATACAGATAGTGTCAAAGGCGACAACTATGCAAGGGATATTTGTAAAGAATATGACGAGTGGATAACATGTATTGAAACTACACCTCATTTTAGAGTAAACATCTATGCATTTGCCGATACTTTGTTCAAGGCTAAAGTAATACTGAATGCGGCAGGTTCTGAATCAATAAGTGAGGGGGATTTTTCAATTGCACCGATAAAAGCTGATGTAAATGGAAAATATGGACCTCTTACGAGAATGGGAAGCAAAGCTGATGACTATTGTTTCTTCCCTAATCAAGCGCATTTAAGAAGTTGGTCGACTACCTATTGTTTGCAAGAGGTTGTTCCATTCTTTAGATTTCCCGTTCTATTTGATGGTGAAGCCATTGAAATACCAAAAGAAACGGCGCCGGTACAAGTCTTAGACGGACTTTATCTTGGCCAGGATATGCATGACTATCCGGTTAATTTTTTACTAAAAGATTTGCCGAGACACGCATTTTTTACCGGTATGCCAGGCTCTGGTAAGACAAATACAATGTTACACCTGGTGACCCAACTTAGGAAAAATAATATTCCGTTCTTAGCATTAGAACCAGCAAAGAAAGAGTACAGGTCATTATTGGGGGACAAAAATATGCAGGACATATTTTTGTTCTCACCGCATCTGCAAAGCCAGTTTCCTCTGCAGATGAATCCTCTTGAATTTCCTAAAGGAGTAAGGTTAAGTGAACATATCAATGCTTTATTGGATGTTTTTGAAGGATCATTTAACTTAGAGGGACCGACATACAAATTCTTGAGTAGTTCTATACAAAAATCCTATACATACCTTGGATGGGACATTGAAGATATAAATGATGAAGGATGCGAATTGCCATTCCCAAGCCTGCAGGATGTATATGATAATTTGCAAGCCGAAATTGAAGCATCCAGTTACGATTCAGAACTTAAAGGCAATGTTAGAGCTTTCCTTCAGGTACGAATAGGCGGCTTGATGGAAAGAGACGCAGGAGAGCTGTTTGATACTCATATATCTACGCTGGCCCCTGATGAATGGCTTACAGTATCGGCAATTGTAGAATTAGAGGTACTTGGTGAGCAGGCAAAGAACTTTTTTGTTCTCTTGGTATGCCATTATATACTGGAAACTCTTAGAGCTAATCCTAACGGAGGGGTTGATTCGGAAGGAAAGAAATTACCTGTCCGGCACGTTATTTTCATAGAGGAGGCGCACAATATTATTGCTCCTTCAACACAGCAAACAAGTGCAGACTCAGTTGATCCCAAAATATCAGCTACAGAATACATTGTTAAGATGTTGGCTGAAGTACGTGCATTGAGAGAAGCAATAATAATTGCGGATCAGCTGCCGACTGCCTTAGCCAGTGAAGTTACAAAGAATACTGGCTTGAAACTGGTTCACAGACTTACAGCCCAGGATGATAGAGAACAGGTTGGAACAGCCATTTCCGCATCGCCGCTCCAATTGGAGCAAATGGCTTCATTTACGACTGGTAAGGCATTAATCTATCACGAAAGAACACAGAAACCGTTTATTGTGCAAATTGCTGAGTGGATTCCACCGGATATCGACTATGATATCGCATCAGATATTCAGCTGTATAATCGCATTTCGGGAAAACCTACTATTCAACGAGCAGTTACATCTGCTTTCAGAAATTGGCAGGACAAATGCATGTTTACAGTAAATGATCGTCTCACATCCCTTCAAAAGCGCTATTTAGCTGCGAAGGCAGTAGATGCAGCCGAAATGAAGGCATGTAAAAGTGAAAAACTTGTGCTGTCAGCCGAATGTGAGATGCTTCAGAAAAAGTGTAAAAGGCTCGAAAGACTCTGGATGAAGGGCGATATAAATAATAGTCCTTTAAGAGATGAGTTTTCTGAAATATTTGATTTCATAGAGAATATGACAGCAAGAGTACATGGAATAAAAATCATTGAGGAGAAATAAAATGCCTATCTTATGTACGTTATCTATTATCGGTGTTATTTGTTATGTGGGGTTCCTGATTTGGAAAGCCATAGACAAAAACATTCAAGAACACAACCGGAAAATTGAATACGCCAAAGAGAATTTTAATAATAAGAAGCATATTTTTGATTCAATTCTCAGTTACTTTTTTAATAGTTCACATGGTTCTTATCAGAATACTTATTCTTCACTTAAGAACTCAATTTCTGAAATGAAGACAGCAAATAGTGATTTAAAGAAACTGTCCCCCAATGATGATTATTCTGGAACGATCAGTAGTTGTTCCAAACTTGCTGACGAGTTTGCTGCATTTGGACGGAGAGTAAACAGACTTCCATATACTTGTATGATGGATTCTGCAAATTACGGAAGGATCCAGAAAGCCTACTTAGACTCTGTTCGTTCTATGAGTAAAAGTACAGTAGATATTATTATTGGAAACTGTAAAAAACTCATGTCTTCAAGTGCCTATTCTCAGATTTTTTCAATTGATATCGAGTCAGTTCTTCGTTGTGTCTGGTTCTACGCGACTGACAAACCATATTCTGCAGATTCTTTTAAAAAGGCAGTAGATGTATTTTATCGTTTGTCTGAGAAGCCTCATGTTGATGTGACGATTGCTGAGCTGTATGCAATGAAGCAGATGGGTGGAGAAGATGTTTTACGAGATCGTATTCGTGACATACTTAGATCGACACATACTGCTGAGGAGTTGACATTAATTGCGTCTGCATTGATGTGGATTAATGCCTATCAGGCTGAATACATGGTTCTTCAGCATATGCTTAGTACAGGAATACAGATGTCTGAAAAGACTCAGGAAAGATTGCACTCTCTCACAAATGGCGGTGGAAAAGCTCCTGCCGGTTTTAATGTAGCATCAAATAGTAGTGCGATGTATTTCGACGTTTCTGCGCTTGCATGGAAAGATGACGAATATACGGGACTGTTTGAAAATCTTGCATTCCAGGAGAAGAGACTGTCTTATTCTCTCGCAGTTAGAGACGAAGATAAAAATTTGTTTATTACCAATAGTATCAGCGTACCGGGAACAGCCAAAATTCTTACTAAACTTAGTTCAGTTTTTGCTGAAGAGTATGGCCCCGGTGTCTCTGCCGAATTGAAAGACTGTATTGCCTTGTCTGGCAGCGGTGAAGAAAAGATGGAAGGCATCCTTGTTGAATCATCTGAATGTAAACAGATGGGAATCCTTGTCCACGTTGCACGAATTGGTAAGAAGCTGTCCATTAAGTTCTATACTTTATTTATGCCTGGGGAAACAAGACTTTCGGATCAGAAACAGCAGGCACTTTCCCTCTATAAAAAATTAAGTCCTTCTGTAACTATTTGGGAAAGCAGCTTGAAAGATACAGTGTTAATGGCTATCCAGCAGCTTCTTAATTCAGAACCTCAGACTACTATTGATAGTAGTACTGCCGGCACTAATGATGGACCTATTTTCTAATGCCTATAGTTTTGACAAATTCTGTAGGAGTGTGGCTAAAATTATAGAACGCTATTCTTACACAGGGAGATGAATTATGGTGTTTGAAATACTGGAATATATGAAAAATACAGGCTGTTTCGTTCGCGATCAATTTCATATATATTGTCCGGGGTGCGGTGGAACCAGAGCCGTGGAGGCGCTTTTAAATTTTCGACCAGTTCAATCATTGTATTATAATCCTGCTGTTATTATGATGATTCTTGTGGCAGCTTGCATTCAAAGCATTAAGATTATCGAAGTAAAACGCGATACGAAAATTTATAAGACAAGAATTATTGTTTACACCTTGTTTCTTGCAAACTGGTTTGTTTATTCTATTGTCCGTAATATCTTATTAGTGCGTTATGGAATTGATATGCTGGGAGACTTTAGCTAGATCTTCCGCAATTCAGGGACGATGGCTGAAGAGCTTTTCTCCTGACATCTATGCCGGTGATATTCACATGCAGAATTACATTAGCGCGGAGTGATTCTTCGTGTTGAGTGGAACATCAATAATGCGGGAGATGCTGGAATTACTCAGACAACAGGGGTATAAGAAGGCATCTCTCGCTGTACAAAAAGCAAATTATGCTGTCAGCATGTATGAGACAGTTGGTTTCAAGATCGTCGATGAAAACGAAGAAGAATTTATCATGGTGTGCGATTTATGAAAGATACCTGATTTTGAGTAGATAATATTGATACAAACCAGAGGTGTTTTATGAAGAACCAATATACCGTAGAACATGAACCCACTTTACTTCAACAGCAAAATTCTGTCGGTATCATTTTGGAACCCCTTAAGATTCCGCTTTCCGTCTGCAAGGTAACAGATTATTCGAGAGTAGACATCGACCAGCCATTTGTGTTTTCCGGAAGGACCGACCAGGAGAAATCCCTTGTCTGCCCGACATCTCTTGTCCCAGATAACACCCTTGCCCGGGACGATGGATGGAGAGCCTTCCGCATATGCGGTAAGCTGGACTTTTCACTCATAGGCATCCTTGCGAAGATCTCAAAGATATTGGCAGATAACGCGATTGGTATCTTCGCCATTTCAACCTATAACACGGATTACATCCTGACCAAGGCAGACAACTTTGACAAGGCCATTAAAGTCCTGGCGGACGCTGGATATGAGATAAGGCACAATGACAAGTTCTGAATGAGAAATACCAGAGAGGAATCTGGGAAGGAGGAAACAATCTTTCGTACTCTTTAAGCCTGCTTCCTCTTTTTGCAAAGATATCATGATTAACGGAAGGTTCACTTTATAAAATCCTGTTTTACAGAGCTGCTTCTTATACTGTCAAATAAAAGACTTCCGCTAATGCAGGCTTCCTTCTCGTAACAATAAGGTCATAGATCATACAGGCGAGGTGACACAAGGTGAACAGTGTTCCTTTCAAAGAAAATTTTACAGAGTCAGATCCGGACAAGCGGGACAAGGGATATGCCTGGCATACGGCCATCGGCCTGCAGGCGGTTGATGGATTAAAGACATCTGACTATCTGCTGCATATTGCCGTTCGCAATATCGAGGGCGAGATAACTTTTGAAGAGGCCAATGTATTCCTTCAGACCTATTACGAAAAGAACCCTGCCCGTGATGCCAGGGATCGAACGGAGGAGGCCGATAAAGTATCAGCCAGAATCGCTTTACTTTTGTCCGAGAAAGCCTTCAGCTTTACACCGAATGAGTATCTTTCCATTCACAGAAAGCTGTTCGCTGGCCTTTATCCTCATGCCGGCCGTTTCCGGGATTACAATATCACGAAGAGGGAATGGGTGCTGAACGGCGCGACAGTTCTTTACTGCAGCGCCACGGTGCTGCGGGCGGCTCTGGATTATGACTTATCGGAAGAGAAGAAGTATTCCTACAGGAACCATTCAACGGATGAGATCATCCATCATCTTGCGGGATTTGTCTCGAGGCTGTGGCAGATCCATGTATTCGGAGAGGGCAATACCAGAACGACGGCGGTGTTTTTCATCAAGTATCTGAGGACGCTGGGCTTCGATGTAAAAAATGATGTTTTTGGCCAGAATGCACTATACTTCCGCAATTCTCTTGTTCGGGCAAACTACAATGATCTGAAAAACGGTATCTATGAGACGACGGAGTATCTGGAGCTGTTTCTGAGGAATCTGCTGCTGGATGAGAACCATCCACTTCATAACCGGGCGCTGCACATCAGCAGCACGTTTAAAGTATCGGAAAACTGAACAATGAATAATGATTAAACGGGAGGTGAAAATGAGCAGACCATATTTGGCAATTGTTCTTATTTGTGTCACTATTCTAGCCTCTGCGTGTGGCCAGTCTGTGGCCCCTGCGCAGAATGAGACAAACACAGAGCAAACCTCGAGTTCGAGTGTGGCTCAAACAGAAGATAAGGATGAGGAAGCAGCTACGGATAATCAGCAGTCTGAAAAATACAAGGGAGTGATGGATTCTCTTGAAAAAGAGGATTACGACAGCGCTATAGCAGAAATAGAGAAGATAAAAAAAGAATCAAAGGCACAGAAATACGGTGATATTGAAAGCTACCTTGTCACAGTTGAACTTACGAAAGAGAATTTTGATGAATATTTTGAATTTGTCACCCTGCAGGGAAAAAATGCTTTCGGTGAAGAAAATGATACTGTTTGGGTAGGTCTGAAAAGCAAAAAATATGATGAAGGTCTGGTGTTATATAACCTGAATGATAACCATTATAACGATGTAATAACCATTGAGTATACACATAGCGCTAATGATTGGACGGAAACGGAGCAAGAAAAACTGACGAACATTCTCTCTTTTAGTACAGGATATGGCTGTGATTATCCAGAGTCATTGTCAATTTCGCCGACAGGACGAATAGCCGGCTCAAAACTTACTTTTATTAAAAAGGATTTTGTCGAGTCCTATGAGCTTGAACCTATTTCAAGCCCGGATCAAAATTCTTCACAGGCAACAATTACTTTAAAAAACGGAGAGACCTATTATGCCTCTGTGAATCCGGATTATCCCTACTAATGGATTTCGGAACTCCTTTTATACTTCGATATCATGTTTAGGAGAGCACATGAATGGAAAAATATCACGATACATTTCTTGAAGGAAATGAACTGATCGAAGCTGCGATTGATCGATATTGCAAGGAGCGCAGCAAGGAGAATCAAATTGCAGTCCTGGATACGATCAGGCAGCGCATGCATGCAGACGGTCATTTTATTTTTCCTGTTCTGGTGCATGGGGAAGATGAAGACACGTTTTCTTTTCGTACAGTCCAGACAAAAAATGGAAAGATATGGAACGTCGCCTTTACTTCGCATGAAGAATACGAAAAAGGCAGGCCAACCCATGTGGTCTCAAACTTTATCGAATTCTCTTTGAAGTTCTGCCTTGAATCGCCAGAAGCAGGATTTGTCATCAATCCCTGGGGGAAGCCATTCTTTTTGAGTAAAGATCTGATTGAGGTGGTGATTAAAACAGATGAAGATGTGGAGTACTCTGTTCCGGATGATTCGATTACTGCTGAACTGCTTGAAGATGGTTCATTCCTCAAGCGGGCTATAGGAATATGTAACAGGAACCGGACGCAGCTAAACCTGATAAAGCTGGCCAGAATACTCAGAGACAGCTGGGTATGGGTGCCTTGTACTGCAGTCATGAGTGATGCTGATTATGAGCAGTGGACAAAACTCGTGATGGATGCTCAGAAAAAAGGCGATTTGAGTTCTATTGTCGGCCAGGAGATTACCAGTCAGGATAATATCCGCATGGTTCCGGACATTTTGCAGAAAGGGGATAAATACTTCTTTCCTGTATTCACTACGGCGGAAGAGATGGGAGAATACGGGAAAAACTTCTCTAAGATTGAACGTCACTTTCTGGAAGCAGCTAACATGGCAAGGAATAATGAAAAGAATGTCACTGGGATTGTAATCAATGCCTTTACAGAGCCTTTCATCATTCCGAAAGAGATGTTCGAAATCATTGCCGGAATGGACTCCAGTTTTGATCAGGAAGATCCGGAACAGGAGGATAAATAATTCTGATTGTGGATTCAAATGCTTATCCAGGCAAAAGTCCACTTGAAAACAGTCGGCCAAAGGCGATGGAGACATGACTCATCCCCTTAATAACAGTGCTTTGCACATCATCAGCACGTTTGAATATCGTAAAAATGAATTTAGCAAAAAAAGGAGGGCAATTATGAAAATCGCAATGGCAAATGATCATGCGGGGACCCAGATGAAGGAAGAGATCAAGGCATATCTCATCGCACAAGGATATGAAGTGGAAGACTTTGGAACTTATAACAATGATTCCTGTGATCTTTCTGATTTTGTATATCCGGCTGCTCTTGCAGTTGCCAAAGGGGAGTGCGACAGAGGAATCTTCTGTGATGGCGTTGGCTATGGAAGCGCTCTGATCGCCAATAAGATCAATGGCTGTTACGCTGCTGTTTGCCAGGATCCTGTATGTGCCGCACTTGCAAGGCAGCATACCGATTCCAATATTTTGTGCCTTGGAGCCAAGATCATTGGCGGCCTAATGTCTATGGAGGTAGTGAAAACATGGTTGACGACAGAGCCTCTCATGGAAGAAAAATATCGCAGAAGGGTCAAAAAAGTCTGCGACATTAATGACAAACATTGCCTTCCGGTAAAATGATCATCCTGTTATCTGACAGGTCTTTTGAAAAAGTGACTTGATACAAGTTGAAAATGGAGCTTTTCATTGAGTCCGAATGACCGAATGTTTATCGGAGCAAGAGTCCATTCGAAAACAAGAGACAAGGAGTGTCCACTGCAGCGATTGCAATGTAAGAAAGGCTATCAGGATGGAAGCGGAAATCGCGCGTTTGAAACAGGATTTAAAAGTAGATAGAGAAATCCGGAAAGTTCTTAAAAAAATAAATTCGAAAGAAGGGTCAATCGCGGAGACGATCCATCAGCGTACCGAATGGCTCCAATCCGCCGGTTATCAGATTGATGAAACAGAGTATACGGAAATGTTCGTAAGTGACCTGCACCGCAGTTTGTTGTGGCGGCTGGTTCTGCTGGGTGTGATTTTTGGATTGGTGGGGACAATGTTCGCAAGAGAGGGAATCTCCTTGATTACGGCAGCGGGCGGTGGTGTAGGCACTTTTGCAATGTCTATGTCAATGAGAAGTGTGTATCGTTTCCTGGCTTTTCTTGGCAAGGTATATGAAGAAGAAGTGTCACTGAAAGTCAGGCAATGGGTATTTCCTGTAATATTTATTACTTCAATCGTCGTAGGCTTGATTCCCGGAATAATTTTCTCTGATGTGTCGTATAAAATCGATGAGTATAGAGAAACAGGAAGTATTACTGAGAAAAACTGGGTGTACCATTTTAACGAAGACAAAACAGTGACGCTGACTAAGTATCTTGGAAAAGGCGGAGAAGTGAATGTACCCGAAAAATACTTGAATCATATGGTGACATCTATCGGTTCGGGCGCTTTTGCCAATTGTGACAGCCTGAAGAGTGTTAAGATACCGGGGTCGGTAACCAGAATTGGAGAGGCGGCTTTTTCCGATTGCTCCGGATTGACAAATATTGAAATACCGCATTCCGTCACAGAAATTGGAGATAGAACTTTTTTCAAATGTACAGGATTGACAAATATTGAGATACCGGATTCCGTCACAGAAATTGGAGAGGAGGCTTTTTCCGATTGTACAGGATTGACAAATATTGAGATACCGGATTCCGTCACAGAAATTGGAGACAAGGCATTTTTCAATTGCACCGGATTGAAGAGTATCGTGCTTTCCGGGTCTTTGACTGAGATCAAAGACAGTACATTCGGAGCTTTCACATTTTGGGAGTCCAACCAAGTGGAAAGCATTGAGATACCGGAGTCGGTGACTGTGATTGGCAGCAGAGCCTTTTGCAATTCCGCTAAACTGACGAGCATTAGAATCCCCGGGTCTGTGACATCGATTGGAAGCGGTGCTTTTTCAGGATGCGATAATCTGAAAGAGTTCATGGTATCTCCGGAAAATGAAAAATATGAAATCATTGATGGTGTTTTGTTTGAGAAAAACGCGAAGCTGTTAGTCTGTTATCCTGCCGGATTAGAAGCAGAAGAATATTTTATCCCAGATGGAGTAGAAACGATCGGGGATTATGCATTTGCTGACTGCAGGAATCTGAAGAGCATAAGGATGCCTGATTCGGTCAGGACAATCGGCAGCGAGGCGTTTAATACATGTTTCAATCTGGCGGATATTAACATTCCGCAAGGCACTGTATCAATCGGAGAGTATGCTTTCAGATATTGCAATGACCTGGAAGTTATACAAATACCGGATAGTGTAGAGACGATTGGGAGTGGTGCATTTTCGTATTGTCAAAGCCTGACATCTATCGAGATACCGGAAAGTGTCACAACAATAGGAAGCAGCAATTTGTTTCATGGATGTTATCATCTGACAGATGTCAAAATTCCTGACTGCATGACTGAGATTGGAAACGGCATGTTTTTCGGATGCAGCAGTCTGACTCATTATGAAATTCCGGACGGTGTCACATCAATTGGTGAGGAGGCATTTGATTATTGTAACGGCCTGAAAAGTATTAAGATACCGGACGGAGTTACATCAATCGGCAAAAGTGCGTTTCGGTCATGCGAAAACCTGAAGGATATCGAGCTTCCAAACAGTATTGAGGTAATTGATGACTTTGCCTTTTCAGACTGCACCGGTCTGACAGGTATTAAAATACCGGACAGTGTGACAGAGATAGAGCTGTCTGTTTTTTCTGGATGCAGCAGTCTGACAAGTGTTGAAATCCCGGATAGTGTGACAGAGATAGAGCTGTCTGTTTTTTCTGGATGCAGCAGTCTGACAAGTGTTGAAATCCCGGATAGTGTTGCATCAATCGGTCTATATGCTTTCCAAGACTGCAGCAGCCTGAAGGAAATTGAGATACCGTCATCCGTGACGGAATTGAAGAAAGCAACTTTCGAGAATTGCAGCAGTTTGACAAGTGTCCGGATTCCGGGTTCTGTGGCTGAAATCGACAGCCAGGCATTTAATAATTGCGAGAAGCTGTCCCTGGTTGTGGAAAAAGATTCCTTTGCGGAACAGTATGCCCGGGACAGTGAGATTCCTTTTACGTACGGCGATTAACCGGTAGGGTGATTGACCAGCCTTGCCTGCACTTCCCTTATGGAAATTTCATGGATTGGGAATACTTTATAAATGACAATGGAACAGTGACGATTCACAAATGTACAGGAGGGTTTTAAAATGACATTTCAGGAAATGCTTGAGAAAAGAGAGAGCTGCAGGGCCTATTCTGACCGTCCGGTTTCAAGAGAGGACCTCATGAAGATTGTTGAGGCGGGACGCCTTTCACCCAGCGGCTGCAATGCCCAGCCCTGGAAATTCATCGTTGTCGATGAACCCGAAGCCAAGGAGAAAATCTGTGATGCCCTTGTGGTAGAAGGCGGCGCGACAGGTGTTCCCTTCCGCAAGCAGGTACCGGCCTACATCATTCTGGTTGAGCAGCCGGCAAAGGTCATGCCTTTTGTAAAGGCACATTATGGAGACACACAGAGATTCGCCCAGGGCGATATCGGAATGGCAGGGATGAATATGTGCTACCAGGCACTGGAACTGGGCTTATCCACCTGCATCCTGGGACTCAACGACCAGAAAAAGATGGAAGAGTACTTTGGAATTCCCCAGGGCAGTGAAGTCCGTCTTGTCATTGCGGTAGGATACAGCGCAGAGAATAAGGCACCCCGGAGAAAGATTCGAAAGAGCATAGAGGAGATCTGCAGTTTTAATCACTGGTGATAGGGGCAGGGCTTCTGTTTCATTTTTTGACTTAGTTTTGTGAACACCGGACACGTCAACGTATCTCAGAATAGGATTCAATGAAAATAAAAAGAAACAAGCTTAAAGTGATCCTTAAAGTGATCCTGATCGTCTCCCTGTGTCTGCTAGTATGCCTGGGGATTTATAAAACAGGTATTTTTAGAAAAAAAGGGACATCAGATCCTGTAACACTGAATGTATCGCTTTACAAATCTCTTCCACACTACGATTCATTTGAGAAAACGGTTGAAGAGTGCTGGAATGAGAAGCATCCGGATATAAAGCTGAATTTTTCCGACTGGGATTGTTATAGCGGAATAGTACCGGAAGATCTGGATGTCTTTGTATTAGACAGCATCACATTGGATTCCTTTTTGCAGAAAGGATGTCTTCTGGCTTTATCAGAGGAAGATATACAGGATTATGATGACCTGATTCCGTCTTTTGCAGAGGAATGCCGTGTCAACGGACAAATCTATGCGATTCCTCAGTTACTATGTACAGAATTGCTGTAGACGCGTAAAAATGATGTGGATCTGAAGAATGCGTACAGTATCGATGATCTTTTCGCCGGCCTTGATGAGCCCGGACTTTTGCTGGATGAAACAACCAGCAGCATTATGTATTTACAGGCATTAGTAGACTGTAAACAGCAATATATGGATCAGTTCCCGCCTATAGAGTCAGAGACACTCTCTCTGGAGGCAGTTGACTCTCTGGAGAAAATGAGAAAAATGCGTCTGGCAGATCCAGAAGGTGTACCTGTAAAGGGAGACAGGTTCTATTATGCTCAAAAATTTGCAGGTGGCTTGGGAAGGGCATACATCGGATACTCGGAAGCAATGGGTATGATGGGTGAAAGAGCGTCTGAAATGGATTTTCGACTGTTTTCCATGACAGATGATAAAAATATCCCGTTGTTTTATATGGATGTCGCTGCAGTAAATGCAAAGATCAGCAATGAGAAGAAAGCACTTGCTCTGGAACTGGTCAATATGATCACAAGCAAAGAGACTCTGGTCAGGGTATCCATGAATAATAGCCATCCAAGATATCTCCTTTTGGCAAGACAGAGTGCTTATGATACATTGGCGTCAGACTACCCCATCTATCAGGAATTGAAGAAAGTTGCTTTAGTTCCCGATGCATTTGTATTCCGAATCAAGCCGGATGGGATTGAATACTTGGAAGAGGCAGAGAAGAACAAAGACGCGCTTCCCTCTTTAAACGATTAGAAACCGGGGAGCTTTGGTAAATAAGAGCAAAGGCGTGCTGCCCTCTTTAAACGATCAGTAACCGGGGAGCTTTGGCAAAAGCTATAATCATGTGGGATTAAAAGCCATCCTTTGCCGGGAGATAGAAAGATCCGGAGATAAAAAAATGAAGCACAAAGTCAAAGTGAAGGTGTCTGTCGAAAAGCGCGGTTTCCTGGGAAGCAAGAAGACTGTCATGGAGACACGAATCATTGAGGTCGATGACAAGACCTATAAAAAGATGAAAAGGGACTGGGCCAACCGCCCCTACAGCATTGAAGAAATGCTGTTCTATGAGGATATTATCTACGACGAATAAGTACCTGGGGAAGTGTCTGTAACATTCACAGTGAAAAGTGTATTTGTATTATGACAAAGACTGATTTAAAAGGAATGTAGGATTATGAAAGGCATTTTTCATCCGGATAAGAATTATGACTGGGAGGATCCATGGATCCCTTACGAAGAGATCAGGGAATTAGACCCTGTTGAAGACCGGCATTATCTCGAGTACCTTCTATTGCACCCCAGATTCCGCTTCCGGAACCGGCTGATGAAAAAGCTTGGGATCAGCGAGCTTCCTGAGAAGAAGATAGATTATGAAGACCTGTCGGATGATTCGTATGAGGTGTATTCGATTCTGCGTGAACAGGTGGCCAGGGAGCCAGATGCGGAAGTCCTCAAGGAGGCGGTCTATGAAGCACCCTCACAAATGGCGCGCTTCGCTTTCTGTTATCTGACAAAATATTCCTACCCCGCGCCCTGGCAATATGATTACCGCCACCTCACCTACGAATGTGGCTGGAAGGAAGGTATGACGACGGAGGATGTCGTGGAATTCTGTCAGGAGATGATCGCTGTGCGGGGACCCTTTTTCAGGGAGGCCGGGGAAATTCTGGCAGACCCGCCAAAGGATCACAACGATCATTCCGGAAAGCGCATGGTATCACATGAAAGGCCGGTGAGCGAGCCTCCTTATGTCCGCAAGCAGCGGGTGGCGCCTTTTCGGGAATCAGCAGAATACGAACAGAGCCGGGCTGAGATACTGCTACTGGAAACCAGGGGCCTCCAGATGCTTGCCGAAGACGACAGGGAAAACGCGGCATGGGCTTTTATCGAGATGAAGCGTAAGTCCAGGGAACTGGGACAGTATACGCAGAGATGGGATGCCATCGACGACTACGCGAGGTCCCTTATCGGTGTGGCGGAGTCATGTTATGATGACGACTCGGCAGTGGAAGCGGCATATGTCCTTAAAAGACTGCTCAGGGAGTGCCCGGAAGAAAATGCATACAGGGAGCAGCTGAAGAAAGCGGAAGCGGTATATCGTAAGGCTGTGGAATACCTTGCTTCGAAATTTGGTTATGCAGAAGAAGAGTCACCACTCGTTTTTTATCACTCCTTTGAGCCGGAATACACAGGAATAATCTGCCGCCTGATTGAAGAAGGGTTCAGGGAAAGAGGCGGCAAAAGAGAGATCAAGTTCAGGCGCCTGGATGTGTCCTGCGGTCAGCCGGCCGGGAACGTGGATATCTACTGCCTGGATTTACCGACATTGAAATCACTATACGCTCTGTTTGGTCATGACCATATTGAAGCGGATGCAATCCTGCCATTCATTGATACGGAAAACGTGTTTCCGGCGTTGCTGCAGCAGATCACAATCAAAGAAGAAGTGCGCGCACTGCCGGTACTGGTGTTTGCCGGAGCGGGGGCTGAAACACCGTTTTTTGCTTTGATGAGCCATTCTTTAAAAGGGACCAGAATCCTCGAACGCCTCGACCTGATAAAGCTGATGACGAACAGTGGTTTTCTTTATGATGTCTGCAAGGCTTGTAACACCGGAAAACAGACGCCGCACGTCTTTCCTGCAGACAGGATCGCTTACGCCAGGCTGGCGAAGGAAGATCCGCGCTATCCCCGGGAGATTAATGAAAGGTGCAACAATTGTGGCAGAGAATAAACGCATTGATTCGACGGATAAAAAAGCCCTGCTTGCACGCCTGCGCGAGCTGCACACGGCAGAGCCCGGCGATGATGAGACCACAGAAGCTTTGGCCTGCGGCCTGTCTGAGGCTTTAAAAAATGAGGCTGAACCGGAAAATGCTGATGTCCTGCTGGATGAACTCCGTCAGCTGCACCTTGAACAGCCTGAGAATGCCGGGATTTCAGTACCGCTTGCCCGCGGTCTGTTCTATACTTTCAACAATCGGATTGAATCGGAGAAAGCCGGCTGCCTGCTCGACGAACTCCGCAAGCTCCACGGAGAGGAAGCCGGGAACAGCGAGATAGCGGTCTTTCTGGCCAAAAGCCTGTTCAATGCCTGCAACCATCAGACTGAACCAAGCCATCAGACCGAACCCAACAATCAGACCGAACCCAACCATCAGACCGAAATGCATCAGGCAGACGCCCTGATGGATGAGCTCCGCAGGCTGCATCGGGAGCAGCCCGGGAATGCAGGTGTTGCCGGAGCTCTTGCAAGCATACTTTTCAATAGTTTTTGTGATCAGACCGCACCTGACAAAGCCGCTTTTCTGCTGTATGAACTTCGGGACCTGCATGAGGAGCAGCCCGGCAATGTCGAAGTCTCAAGAGTGCTGGCCCGCATTCTCTACAATTCTTTTTTGGATGAGACCAGACCGAAAAAAGCAAACGCCCTGTTGGAAGAACTCATTATGCTGAACAAGCAACAGCCTGGAGATGGTGTAATTTCCAAATTGCTGGCTGGCATTCTATTGTCCGAAGCCTCAAAGAATCAGAGAAGGCCGATAATAGCTGATGAGATAGATGAAAACATAGTGTTAGATATAAACGATATTCAGCATCGGGAGCAGCCAGTGGAAGCCATGCCTACTGCGCTGAGCATCAGTTTAGACTCTTGCACTGAACCTGAGAAAGCCTGCATATTACTTGATGAGCTCTGCGAGCTGCACAGGGAGCAGCCTGAGGACTCCGGAATCACAAACCAACTCGCTTACGGCTTGACCAATGCTTTCAGGCGAGAGACAGAACCGGAGAAAGCAGGCGCATTGCTGGACGAACTCAGTGCGCTGCACAGTGAACATCCTGGGAATATTGAGGTGGGGGAAGCCTTCGCCAATCTTCTGCACAATGCTTTTTGGCGTGAGACAATACCAGCCAAGGCCAGTGCATGGCTGGGCCGGCTGCGTGAGCTTCACAGAGAGCAGCCTGATAATATAGTAGCAGCTGCATGTTACGCTGACTGTCTGGTTATAGCTATCAGAAAGTTCTACGCTTCAATGGATGAAAATGATCTGTTGGACCAGTTGCGTGACCTCCATAGGGAAAAGCCGAGGGAAGACGCTTTCGTAAGATATCTCGCCCAGGGGCTGTATAGTGCTTCCAGGCATCAGACCATACCGGAGAAAGCGAAAGTCCTGCTGTACGAACGCCGTTATATACTGGACTCTTTAAAATATTGATAATATAAATTTCGAAACCCAAAGATAAAGCAGCAAATCTGTATGTCATTAATGACGGGGACTTCACGCTCAAGGATATGAATGGTCCCTGCGCAAACACACACTTTGACCTTCTTGGCTCATCAGACCCGGAAATCCTTGCAGGAAAAGATTCGACCGAAGGCAGGAAAACTGTAACGATCTACAATACACTTGACGGCAAAATGCTTCTGGACACAGATATCCGCGGCATTGACGGCTGTGTTGGAAATTACTTCTTCGCAGTAAGTGCATCAGATCCTTCCAAATGGACTGTATACCGAATGAACATCGATGACTGAGGCTAGACCTATAATGAAGAAAGACCAAAAGACATTTGATTTCCTGGATTGGAAATGCCTTATAAATGACGATGGCACAGTGACGATTCTTAAATGGACACCCCAAAAAAACAGGACTGTTGAGATATGCGTTATAGATATAGATGGAACAGAGACGCTTCATCGTTTTACAACGGATGCAGAAACAGATGCAGAAATAAAAGATACTGTTCTGATACCTGAAGAAATTGATGGAAAAACTGTGACATCAATTGGAGATAAGGCGTTTTTTGGGTGTGGAAGTATAAGAAGTATCGATATCCCGGCGTCAGTGACGTCAATAGGAGATAGTGCGTTTGCGGGGTGTGAAATATTAAGGAGTATCGAGATCCCGGCGTCAGTGACGTCAATAGGAGATAGTGCGTTTGCGGGGTGTGAAATATTAAGGAGTATCGAGATCCCGGCGTCAGTAACGTCAATAGGAAAGTGTGCATTTAGTGGGTGTTACAGTTTAAGTAATATTAAATTCCAATTGCCGGAGACGGCAATTGGAAAAAAGATAACAAGGATCCCGTATATGGCTTTCGACAACTGCAAGAGACTGACAAGCATGAAGATCCCTGAAGGAGTTAAATACATCGGGTATAAAGCGTTCTATGGCTGCAGTGACCTGAAGAGTGTGGATATCCCGGAAGGAGTTATTTCCATCGAATCAGCGGCGTTCTATTGGTGCCATAGCCTGAAGAGTGTGATTATCCCGGAAGGAGTGACACACATCGGGAAAAAAGCATTCGAAAGGTGCTTTAATCTGACGAGCGTGATTATCCCGGGAAGCGTGAAGCATATTGATGAAGAGGCATTTCAATTCTGCTATGGCCTGTCAAGCGTGAATATTCCGGAAGGAGTGACGCACATTGGAAAAAATGCATTCAATAATTGCAGGAATCTGCAAAGTGTAAAGCTTCCGGACACTATTAAGCAAATTGATGAAAAGGCGTTCGCGGACTGCATCCGCCTGAGTAGTGTGCGTATCCCTCAGGGGATAGATATTATGAACGAAAAGGCGTTCCATGGATGCAAAAAACTGGTTGACAAGGACGGTTTTTTGATCGTCGATGATATCCTTTTTGAATATCTGGGCCCTGGCGGAGACGTAGTGATTCCAAAAGGAGTGAAGAGCATCAGCAATTATGCTTTCCGGGAATGCAGTAATCTGAGAAGCGTGACGATTCCGGACAGTGTAACGCACATTGGACACTATGCCTTTGAAGAGTGCAGAAGCCTGACCAGTGTGATCATTCCGAAAGGAGTGACATATATCGGGGAATCGGCTTTCTGTTACTGCAGCAGCCTGATCAGCGCTGCAATTCCGGAAAAAGTGACACGCATTGGTAAAGGAGCGTTCTACGGATGCACACATCTTGAATGCATTCGGCTGCCTGAAAGTGTTACGTACAAGCCCGGCGGAATGATCACGGATCACTACGCCATATGCTATACTGTTGATACAGTATTTCGGGTGTCGTTCCCTGTTTATCTGGGTGGCAGCATTTATAACCTGCCCGGAAAAAAACATAAAAAGCGTGCCCTGCAAGGATTCTTCTATGCCCAGGAACATGGTATCACCGAAATTGACCGGTGGAAGGATTCTTATCTGACTTATATCGTTGACCATATTCGGAAATATATGAAGCAAGCTGAAAGGAACCGATTTGTCCTGATGTTCCTTATCAGGGAAGGACTTCTGGACGCAGAAGGTGTGGATTACTTTTGGAATAAATACAGGGACACAGACGATGAGGAGATTAAAAACGCCCTTTTGCAGTGCAGACAGTATGAAACATAAAGGGATAAATCACTAAACAATATGCTGTTTTACTGCAGCAGGAATCAGAGCAAGCGGACACCCGGCGCGGACTGAATCCAGGTTTGGGACCCCGCCTTTTTTGGAGCGTGATAGTATTGACCTGACTTGGAAAGCAAGTGGGCGGTCCTCTCAGGCAAAGTCCTGGGAAAAGAGAATAATATTCGTATATTTGGAAAAAGATAATGAATTAGTAAAAAGACAGAGAAGAAACGAATGGGAAGTCAGAGTGGATAGAGATTATCACTAAAAATCAACTATGTATGGATTACATGTATGGATTATTGGAAAGGTAAGAAATGAAGAGAAATAAATATAGTCGACTATTTCTTTTGTCTCTGATTGTTTTTATTATAGGCAATACGATTACCGGATGTAAAAATTTGCGGGGAAATATAAGCGGTGTTGATCTTTTCTCCGAGGAAGAAAATGCAGAGGAATCCGACAAAGGTTTAAAATCTTCATCATTCGATAATTCCGGGATGGAATCCAGTGTATCTATTACTGCAGCCAGTAGAGAATCTCAGTCTGTTTCTTCCTTAGATGAAACTTCGGAAGCAAGCACTAAAAAGATGGGTGCGGAAATAGCTGCTCCGGATATCAATCCTCCAGTCATATATGCTAAGGATAAAACAGTATCTTACGGAACATATTTATATTTAAATGATATTGCATCTATAACTGATGATTTGGATGAATCGCCTGTCTTGGAAATTCTATCTATACGAGAGAAGAATAAGGAGAGTACAGACACTACATCTCTTTCAGCCGAGAAAGAATCTCCTTATACCGATATGGCTGAGACTGCAGTTTCTGAAATAGCAGCTTCAGCTGTTACAAACGTTAGTAAAGCCAATCAAGAGACATCAGAGTTTGCCAGCAGTATTGCTGACGATATGACATCATCTACTGCTGCGACAACTGGCACAGGATCGGAAATAGCACTTGAAAATAATCCAGATGAAAGCCGCTCTGAACCTAAATCATCGGACACTGTAAATGCCCAATCCAATGAACAATCGAATATAGGGTCGATGGGAAGTACTTCCGCTGTTGAGTCGGAATCTGCTGCTGCAAACGATCATGACGACAGATATTTATTCAGCAATCCGGGTTTGTATATACTTGATCTTCAAGGAAGAGATCACAGTGGCAATAAATCACAGAAAAGTATTACTGTTACTGTTATTGACACCGTTGCCCCTGTACTAAGCGGGCTTCGTGCAAAATACACTTTTACAGACAAAGAGGCCGCTTCACCGGGTTATCTGGAAGGAATCACTGCAATTGACGAAATTGATGGAGATCTTTCAGCATCTATAAAAGTTGATGAAAGCAAAGTGAAGTATGGCACACCCGGTACATATAGTATTGATTATTCTGTTTCAGATGTATCTGAAAACACTGCTACTGCAACTGTTCCAGTAGTGATCGAAGATAATACTGTTCCCGAGATAACAATATCTCAATCAACTATTAATCTTTTTGTTACAGACATTAAACCGGATTATTCCTCATTCGTGACTGCAACTGATACAACTGACGGAGATGTGAAATCCAGTTTAACTGTTGACGATACATCAGTGAAGTATTCGTATCCCGGCACATATACGGCTATTCTTTATGTTCAGGACAAATCAGGTAATAAAGCCGAAAAAACTATAAATATTATTGTTACTGCCGGATGGAAAACAAAAGGAGAAAAGATTTTTTACTACAGTCCAAAAGACGGCAGTTTGTATCGTAATTGGCAAACAGTTGACGGGAAGAAGTACTATTTTGACCCTGAAGACGGGCATGTACGCCATGGTTGGAGAACCATCGCAGATCAGAAATACTATCTCGACCAGAGCGATGGACATATGTTAACAGGATTGCAGACCATTAATAATAAGCAGTACCTGTTGGATTTCAAGGACGGACATCTATTGACCGGATGGCAGACAATTGACAAAAAAACATATTATTTTGATCCTGAAGACGGTCACATGCGCCATGGATGGAGAACTATAGACAATCAGAAATATTATCTCGATCCAGAAGATGGACATCTTCGTCATGGCTGGAGAACCATAGATGGGTATATTTATTATCTCGATCCGAATGATGGACATATGTTAACAGGTCTGCAGACTATTGATAAAAAGCAATACTTGTTGGACTCCATGGATGGACATCGATTATCCGGATGGCAGACAATTGGTGCGGACCGATACTATTTTGACCTGGAAGACGGGCATATGCGCCATAAGTGGGTGACAATAAATGGTTTAAGGTACTATTTTGATCCCAGCGATGGGTTTATGTATACCGGAACTCACAGTATTGATGGTACCCAGTATGATTTCGGAACAAATGGAATCGCGGAAAAAGTTGTTGTTCAACAACGAAGTCCTGTTACAAGAAACACTTCATCCAATAATAATTCTGAGATGACATATATTGGAAACAGTAATTCAAGGATTTTTCATCATTCATGGTGCGCAAGTGTACACAAGATGAAAGATTACAATAAAGTTGGCTTTGGATCCAGAGATGAGGCAATTAGTTGCGGATACAGACCTTGTAAAAATTGTAATCCTTGATAGATTAAAAAAGGTTAACATAACCTCATCACCGCATATAATGTGGTGCAGTATGCTGTTACCTCCGGCAGTATAGGCGTTCAGAAAATGATTCCCATGACCGAACAATTCATGTCTGTGTATGAAGAGTCTTTTTTTGCGCGAACAACTGTATTGGCAAGTCGATATTACATGCAGAAGTAATTCTTATCATACAGAATCCTTCTCTCAGAATGAAATAAAATAACACAATACCAATCTGGCGCATGGAGAGGAAAATAAAATGAAACAGTACATTGTTGATGCATTTACAAATAAACCCTTTTCAGGTAATCCGGCGGCAGTATGTGTCATGGAAAACTGGCCATCGGAAGAATCCATGATGAAACTTGCCATGGAGAACAATCTTTCAGAGACAGCTTTTATCGTGAAAGAAGCAGAAGGATACCATTTGCGCTGGTTTACACCGGGAACAGAGGTGGAACTCTGCGGTCACGCTACACTGGCATCTTCGTTTGTGATTTTAAATTATTACGAGCCGGACAGTGACCTGGTCCGTTTTAATACTATGAGCGGCATACTCACTGTCCGAAGAAAAGGCAATCTCTATGAGATGGATTTTCCCACCTTCGAATTAAAGGAAATTCCTGTTACAGACGCGATGGAGCAGGCATTCGGAATTCGCCCGGTTAAGGCAGTGCTCGGTCTGGATCTGGTCTGTGTCTTTGATACGGAAGAGCAGGTTCGGTCCATGAATCCGGATCAGACACTTCTGGCAGGCATTGAAGGCCGTATCCAGAATGCGACAGCAAGAGGTAAGGAAACAGACTGCGTCTCCCGGAGTTTCTGCCCCAAACTTTTTATAGCAGAAGACCCTGTCTGCGGCGCTGCTCACTGCCAGATTGCTGATTACTGGTCACAGGAATTGGGTAAAAAGCTGATTTATGCATATCAGGCATCAAAGCGCGGCGGATACCTGTATTGCGAGAAACGTGAAGGAGGCAGAATATCTATCAGTGGAGAAGCTGCTCTTGTGGCGATTTCGGAAATTGTTGCAGATATTTTTTGACATCTTTTAACGAATTCCAGGGCTGTAAAGATTTGCAGGTCAGTCTAAAGAGAATAACTGGCAGTAGCGAAATATGCTTTATGGATCGGTGGAGGGAATACAATGTGGAAGTGCCCCAGGTGCGGACGTACATTTAAAAACGAGAATCAGAGCCATTACTGTGGTAAAGCTCCCAAAACGGTAGATGAATATATCCTGGCCCAGGATGAGATAATCCGGGACCAGCTCCAAAAGGTTCGGCAGGTACTGATCGGCAGACTGCCTGATGCTGCAGAAAAAATATCGTGGTCGATGCCGACATACTGGAAAGACCACAATATCATTCACTTTGCTGCGCAGAAAAAGCATATCGGCCTTTATCCAGGACCTGAAGCAGTAGAGCATTTTTCTGATAAGCTTAATCAGGCAGGCTTAAAATACAACAAGGGATCGATTCAGATTCCCTATTCCGATGAACTTCCACTTGATCTGATTGGCGAGATTGCTGACTGGTGCATAAAGACCGGAAATCATGCTTAAGGAATCAGTTTGTTGATTATGCTTTAATCAGGTGAATGAATAAACGATATAGTGTGAGGTATCGTATGCTATCATATATTTGGCCGCTTGCGATGGTCGTTCTATCAAATGTGGCCTATCAAATTTGCGCTAAATCTGTGCCCGCTGAAATGGATCCGCTTGCCTCACTGACAGTGACTTATCTGATCGGGGCAGCGGCAAGTGTAATTCTATATTTTGTGCTCCGGCCAGGAGCAAATCTGATTGGTGAATACGGCAAGCTCAATTGGGCTCCCATTGTCCTGGGTATTGTGATCGTAGGACTGGAAGTCGGCTGGATCTATGCCTATAAAGCCGGCTGGCAGATCAGCATGGGCTTTATCGTTCAGAGCTCATTCCTGGCGGTAATGCTCCTTATCGCCGGCTATTTTCTTTACCATGAAGCGATTACATGGAATAAGCTGGTAGGGGTGATATTCTGTCTGATTGGACTTATATTCATTAATTACAGAAACTGATTGATGGGGAGACGAGCAGAAAATGAGAGAACCGCAAAATAATAAGTCTGATTTTTTGACTACAGTTGAGCAGCTTCAGCAGCTTCAAAAACAATTGGAAAAACAGCTTTCAATTCTTAAGAAATATCTCAATTTTCTCGAAAGTGAGGCAGAAAGTGAAGAGACCCGCCTCTTATGTGCTGATTTGATAAAGAAGACGGAAGAATGTCTGAAAGCCATTCTGCTGCTCAATGAGCTGAATGCCAATCTTACTCTGTTAACAGAAAAAGATTCCGCTCCTTTTGGCAGTCAGCGCTTAGGTAAAGATTTACGGATCTGCCCGTATTGCGGACATGTTCAGAGACATGATCATATAATTTGTATGGATTGCGGAACCATATTAGATTCTGTATTTATGCCTTATGAGCAGCAAGCTGCAGAAGGAGAATCTGGTCAAAGCAAACCTTCGGGCATGGGCCATCCGAATGAGGAAAATGGATCTGGTGGGGCCGGACAGCCTGGTGGCCAGACTGCACACTCATCTGATGGTGCTGGACAGCCTGACGGCCAGACTGCACCCTCATCTGGTGGGGGCGGGCAGCATGACTTCCAAACTGCACCCTCATCTGACGGGTCTGGACAGTCTGGCTCCCCGTTTGGCGGGTTCGCACAGACTGGATCCTCGTCTGGTGGGTTCGGGCAGTCTGGATCCTCATCTGGTGGGTTTGGGCAGTCTGGATCCCCGTCTGGTGGGTTCGGGCAGTCTGGATCCTCATCTGGTGGGTTCGGGCAGGCTGGTTCCCCGTTTGGAGGGTCTGCACAGTCTGGATCCCCGTTCGATGGGTTCGGGCAGCCTGGACCATGGCCCGGTGGATACAGCCAGACTGCACCTTCATCTGGTGGATTTGGTGCAGGCAGTCAGCAGACTTATCACAATAAGCCCGGTAAACCGTCCAATAGAGAAGCATCCTCTAGACCGGCTTATTCTAGCCCGGGCCAATCACTGCCTCAGGGAAATACAAGTATAGACCATACTGCCAAAAAGACTTCAAATCCTGTTTCTGCTTTAGGACGTATTTTAGCTGCTCCCTTTACAGCGGCGGGTTCATTGCTGAAAGGGAGCAGAGACAAAAAGGATGTTGATCCGGAGCTGTTCCGGGTCGAAAAGGTAAAGGAGGAGGAGACTTCCAAAGATACCAATAATGAAATTACTGTTTCTAATGTGGAGTTTTCTGCCATTGCTCCCGCAAAAATGAAAAAGGGAGAGTATTCGATCATTAACATTCTTATGTATGAAGAAGAGTACCGGAATGTGGCAGACCGGATTCTTTCACAATCCGGAGAGGAGAACGTCGAGACTCCCGGCGGTGCGATGGATATCAGCCACAGTTCAAAGATACGGGTTACTCTCTATTCTCCTGACATAATGCCAATGCCTGTGCATGGAAACTATGTATTGGAAGAGGAAAGAGTCTGGACGGGAAAATACCAGAACTTTTCTTTTTCAGTAGATATTCCGGGTGATTTTAAAAAGCGGCAGATCCTTTTCGAAGTAGGGGTTTACATTAACAACGTAATTGCGTCAAACCTTTCTTTTACTGCCGATGTAGATGCGGAAAAGGAGCAGAGACTGAGCATACAGAGGAAGGATATTCTCTCAGCTTTTGTCTCCTATGCAAGAGAAGACCGCCTGCGTGTTCTGTCTATCGTACAGGGGATGAGACAAGCCCGCCGTGACCTGGATATATTCATGGATGTGAAGGATCTGCGGAGCGGAGAAGAATGGGAAAAAGTT
>Ga0310695_10001987_pt1 | contig 45114 bp, 41 predicted proteins | sample RumenRJG_04DNA_FD_203882 | JGI IMG/M metagenome (GOLD analysis project Ga0310695, IMG submission 203882) | Bovine rumen microbial communities from Lethbridge, Alberta, Canada - RJG_04 (v2) (version 2) | ecosystem: Host-associated > Mammals > Digestive system > Stomach > Rumen | place: Canada... | reverse complement strand
ATACTGGGGAGAGGCCTGCTGCGCCTGCTGCGTGAACACAGGGGGCTGCTGCTGTTGATGATTCTGCTGTTCCATATCTACTTCCTTAATTATTGCCGATTCTGGTGACATTCACTAGTATCATGAGCAAAATTACTGCATTTTCACGCAAATACAAATTTTTAGCCTAAAAAATGGCAATGATATAGATGTTGGCCCGAACCCTGCGGGGCTAATGCGTATTTCACGAATTAGTTTTAATCATTTTTTCGTGAAATACGTTTTCTTAGTGAAAATTTGCATTAAAAAACTTTTCAGGGCCAACTGCTATATCGTTTCCCTAAAAATTGCTGAATCAAGGATACTTGGGCGACGGGCCATACTGGTTCTCGCCATGCCTGCTATCTTGCAAGAAGAACACCATGAGAACCAGGGAATAGAACATATAAATGAGCATTATCTCGTCCCGCACATGTGCATCAAAGCAATCAGTCACCACAAGAGTCACAAGAAACATCACAATCACCGGAGCCATCCACCAGCCGCTGCGGCCAGTGTCATGCAGGCGGCGGACGGCCACCGCGACGCTGGGCAAGAGCACGATATACCCGGCCAACATCCTCAACACCTCGATGCCGAACCAATCATCCAACAATCCATCCAGGAAGCGGCTGACAAGAGCCAGCAATCCGGTAAACACCATGAACGACCAGTACTCGCTGCGGCGCGCGCGCCCAGTGAAGTCCACATATTTCTTGAAGCAGACCTTCACCGCCTCACAGAACTTGAGTTCGGGCAACCCTTGCGGGTCGTTTGATTGATAACTGAACATTGACGATTCCATTATACTTAATTTTCAGACCTATAGGCTACATTTTCTTAGCGAAATCAGCATTAAAAAACTTTTTAGGGCCAACTGCTATATCATTGCCTAAGTTGATTAATAATCATCTTTAATGTTACAATCATATGTACTTGGGCGACGGGCCATACTTGTTGGTGCCCCGTTCACTGTCAATGCAGGAAAACACCAGCAGCAGCAACCCCAACATCACATCGGAGGCATTGACGGCCAGCAACAAGGCACCAGACAACATAGATGTCTTGAAGGCTACCGAAATCTGCTCCATCTCGTTCAGATCCAGGGCTTGTGTGCCCAAAATGAAGAACGGAACAATCAGGCAAATGACTGTCGCAACAACCGACCACAAAACCCACCAGCCGCTACGGCCGATGTCGTGCAACCGCCTGACCTGTACCGACAAGGCCGGAATCGCCAGCAGTAGTAACGCCAGAATACCGATAAGGGCCAGAATCAGGGACAACAGGCCCAGGGCAGACCACACCCCAGAGTCAAGGCTGATGACCGCACGCTCATCAAGATAGGCAACCACCAGCAGCGGCAACAAGGGCACCAACACCACCAGCGACTCAAACAGGAAAAACCACCAGTACTCGCTACGGCGGGCACGGCCCTTGAAAGTGGCATACTTGTCCAGGCATTGCCCGATGGCCTCTTTAAAAGTCATGCGGGGCGTGACACCGTCGGGGAACACCTTGTTAATACTCTCGTTAATGCTCTCTTGATACCTTTCCTGCCCCAATTCCATCGAGGGGCTATATCCTTCTATCAATTCCATAATAATTACTGTTTTAATTGTCATTACTCACATTGTCCCGCACATAGCCCCCATAGTGGCTAAGTGCATTGCAAATATATCGAATGCGCTCCTACCCATCAAGCGATATCAAGGGCAAAAAGCGCTTTTGTCTATTTTTTAGACACCAAAGCGTAAAAAAAATAGACAATCGGCGGCTTTACCCATCCCTTGCCGCATGCAGCGAGCATTTCAATCAAAAAAACGGTTTTTCGCCCCATCAGTAGGCAATCTTTTTGTAATTTTGCACCCGTATTTTACAAGATTGACAATGAAACAGAAGATCAAGATATGGCTGGAGTGCTTCAGGCCGCGCACGTTGCCCGTTTCGCTGAGCGGTGTGATCATCGCCATCGGCCTGGCCAAGTGGCACCAGCACTTCCAGTGGATTCCCGCGATGTTGTGCCTGACATTTGCCCTGCTGGCCCAGATTGCGTCCAACACCGCCAACGAGTACTTCGACTACCTGCAAGGCACCGACAAGCCAGGCCGCGTGGGCCCGCGCCGCGGCGTCACCGAGGGCGACATCAAGCCCGAGACGCTGCGCAACGTGACCTTCGGTCTGCTGGCCGTGGCCTGCATCGTGGGCTGCTGCCTCATCCCCTACGGCGGCTGGTGGCTGCTGCCGGTGGGCATCATTATCGCGCTGGCCGCCCTTGCCTACAGCACCGGTCCCTATCCCCTGTCCTACCACGGCCTGGGCGAACTGACGGTGTTCATCTTCTTTGGCATTGTTCCGGTCAACCTCACCTATTATGTGATGGCACTGCGATTTGACCCGCTGGTCTTGCTGTTCTCCATCGCCATCGGCTTGATGGGAGTTAACGTGTTGCTGATCAACAACTACCGCGATGTCGAGGACGACCGCGCCGCCGGCAAGAATACCCAGACGGTGATGAGAGGTAGACCTGTGACCGCCTTTGCCTATCTCCTTAACGGCTACACCGCCATGGCGATACTCGCCGTGTTCTGGTTCATGATTGCCTGGTTCAAGGTATTACCCCTGTGGGCCCTGCTTATCCCCGTCCTCTACCTTGTTATGCACACCGCCACGTGGTACAAGTTGCGCCACCGCGACGGATCAGCCCTCAACCCGCTACTGGGCGAGACGGCACGCAACATGCTCATTTTCACTATTCTTTTTACGGTTATATTCATCATTTATTCCTGACAAATCATGGCCCTGATCGACGACATACGCGCCCTGCGCATCGCTGACTATGACTACCCGCTGCCCGACGAACGCATCGCCAAGCACCCGCTGGCCCAGCGCGAGCAGTGCAAATTGCTCTATTACAAGTGTGGACAGCCCATCGAAGAGAGACGCTTCTGGGAAGTGCCGTCGCTGCTGCCCGAGCGCTCCACACTCATCTATAATAACACGCGCGTGATCAACGCCCGCCTGCGATTCCGCAAGGAGACGGGTTCGACAATCGAGATCTTCTGCCTCGAGCCGGTCATGCCCCGCGACTATGAACAGATTTTCCAGACCACAGGCCACTGCGTGTGGCAGTGCCTGGTGGGCAACAGCAAGCGCTGGAAACAAGGCCCGTTGACCCAGACCGTCACTATCGACGGTCGGGAAGTGACCCTGAGCGCTACCCGCGGCCAGCAGCGCGGCAACGCGTGGGAAATCGCATTTGACTGGGAGGGCGCCATGGCGCAATGCACCTTTGCCGACGTGCTCCAGGCCATCGGCGAGATACCCATCCCACCCTACCTGAACCGCGGCACCGAGCAGAGCGACACGACCGACTACCAGACCGTCTATAGCCACATCGACGGCAGCGTTGCCGCCCCCACGGCGGGCCTGCACTTCACCGACGGGGTGCTGCACGAGTGTGACCAGCGAGGAATCGCGCGGCGAGAAATCACCCTGCACGTGGGCGCCGGCACGTTCCAGCCCGTCAAGAGCGAGCACATCGGGGACCACCCGATGCACTACGAGTTCATCAGCGTGCCCCGCGACGTCATCCTGGACATCATCAATGCCTCGGGGCCCATTATCGCCGTGGGCACCACCAGCGTGCGCACCCTCGAGAGCCTGTATTACATCGGCCAGATACTGGAGGACCACCCCGATGCCGACGAGGAAGCCCTCACCGTCACCCAGTGGATGCCCTACACCACGCCGTGCCAGATACCGACACGCAAGGCGCTGCAGAACATCATTGACTACCTGGACCGTCATCATGCCGACACCTACATGGGCAGCACCCAACTGATGATTGCCCCAGGGTTCCAGTACCGCATCGTCGGCGGCATGATCACCAACTTCCACCAGCCGCAATCGACGCTGTTGCTGCTCGTGGCGGCCTTTGTGGGCAACGACCAGTGGCGCCCCATGTATGACTACGCCATGCAGCACGGTTTCCGCTTCCTGAGTTACGGCGACGCCCAGTTGCTGCTCCGGTAGCCCGATGATTCATCTATAAAAAAGGACAATTGGTCGCATTTTTATGCCTGTAAAGGCAGAAAAGCGGCCTCTTATCGTTTCCAGTGGTTAAACTCGGCATCATGATTGCAGTCTAAAAGACAAACAAAATCAATCCAGATCACTTGTATAACATTCAAATACTACACGATTATGAAAACTTCTGTTAAAAACATGATGATGAGCCTCGCGCTCATGGGATGTCTGGTCATCGGCGCATCCGACGCTTCGGCCCAAGGCCGCAGTCGTTCACATGGAGGCAGCACCAGCAGAAGCCAATCGGCGGCTGTCTCGCGTTCTAGCAACCATTCCACTGCACCCACCGTGAGCCGCAACTCCGGCACCAGCCGCAGCAGTTCGGCCACGCCGCAAGTGAGCCGCAGCAGTTCTAACCCTGGCAGCAGCATGTCCAGCGCCCCCAAGGCCAACCGTGACAACATGAGCCGCAGCCACTCGACCACCGCTCCACAGGTGAGCCACAGCAGCACGCGCAGCATGACCACCACTCCTCAGGTCAACCGCGACAACGTGGGCAGCCGCAGCGGCCATGGCGCCACCACCCGCGGTAACGACGGCAACGGCTTGACCCGCCGCAGCGACAGCACGCCCCGTGTAACGCCTCAGAGCCCCTCGGCCAGCGACCGTAGCGACAAGTCCCGTTACAGTGACAATGACCGCAAGAGCCACCGTCCCAGTGGCACCCGTCCTGGCGGCAGCATCGACAACGGCAAGAAGGGTCATGGCGACAACAAGGGCAATGGCGGCCGCCCTGGCGGCAACCGTCCCGGCGACAACAAGGGCAATGGCAGTCATGACAACAAGGGCGGCAACCGTCCTGGTGGCAATAACTACAATCCTGGTGGCCACGATAAGGGCCACGGCGGCGGCAACCACCACGGCTACGATCCCAAGCACCGCTTTGATTACAGCAGCCACCACTACCGCGATCAGTTCAGTTGGAATCACTCGCACCACAACTGGAGCCGTCCCCTTCCTCCTCCCGCGCGAGCACACCGTCCCGCTCCGCTCATCTGGAGACGTCCCGTGATTCCCGCCGGTTGGCATCCCTATGCTGGAGCACCCGTCATCGACCGCATCCTGGGTCTCATGTTCGGTTCCCTCTATGAGGCATCGCTCGACCACCTCTACTACAACGGCTACTTCATCGACGGCTATGCCGACAACATCATCTACCTAAGGGATGTGTCGATGCTCAACCTCTACTGGCCCGATGCGATGCTGAGTTACGAGTACGGCAAACTGGCTAACGCGCAGTTCGTGTACCACAGCAGTTACTACGACAGAAGCCGCTTCGACAGGGCATACAACAGCCTGTGCAGGATCTACGGACCTCCCGTCTTTGACGACGGCATGACCATCAGTTGGTATGGCGGCAACAGGACCGGATGGGTCACCCTGACGATGAATGATTCCTACGGCGACTACTATACCACCATGTCCATCGGATACTAATATACTCAATACATACGCACGATTATTCTGGATCACCGGGAGGCGGACAGCGACAAGGGCTGCCCGCCTCCTGCATGAAAGGACCGATAGAGAGGAAAAAGGCGCTCTGATTACGGCTAGCCCTAAATCAATGAATCACTGGGCAAAAGTGGTAAAAATCACCTAATTAATGTCCGAATCAGCACTACCGATTCCAGTAACTTTCTAAATTAACAATTTTTTTTGAGAATTTTACAAATATTAGAGCAAAAAATTTGTCTGGTATTATTAATCTCCATAACTTTGCACCAAGTTTTTTCATAGGATTAGATTTTTAAGGTTTAAAGTGTATGGTTGTTGGGAAACAACCATACATTTTTTTGTTTCATATAGGACAAATGGGAATAACCGCCCAGTGCTTTGTTAAAAGACAATGACACGGCTTGAATTGAACATACTGGGATGCGGGAGCGCGACGATGACGCCGCGCCACCAGCCGTCGTGCCAAGTGCTCAACGTGCGCGACAACCTGATGATGATTGACTGTGGCGAGGGCGCCCAACTGGCCGTGCGCCGCATGGGGCTGAAGTTGATGCGCTTGAACCACATCTTCATCAGCCACCTGCACGGCGACCACTGCTTCGGCCTGCCGGGTCTGGTCTCGACGATGGCACTACTCAACCGCTCCGGTTCACTGACGATCCACACCTTCAAGGACGGTGCGGAACTGTTCGGGCAGATGCTGGACTACTTTTGCCGTGAACGGCCGTTTGAAGTGAGGTTCAACATCATCGACACCCACAAGCGCATCATTCACGAGGACGACGCCATGACCGTCACGACATTCCCGCTCGTGCACCGCGTGCCCGCCGTGGGGTTCCTATTCCAGGAGAAGCCCAAGTTGCGCCACATCATCGGCGACGAAGTCAGACGCATGGAGATTCCCCACTACGCGATGAACTCCCTGCGCCAGGGCAAGGACTGGATCACTCCCGAGGGCGAGGTGATACCCAACGAGCGGTTGACCACCCCGGCCGACCCATCCATCAGTTATGCCTATTGCAGCGACACCAAGTTTTCACGCCGCGTCATCAAGAGTATCGAGGGGGTAGACTGGCTCTACCACGAGGCCACCTACGACGACAGCCTGCGCGTCAAGGCCCACAAGCGCTACCACAGCACCGCCGTCGAGGCCGCGACTGTGGCCCGCGAGGCCGGCGTGGGGCAACTCATCCTGGGCCACTTTTCCAAGCGCTATCTCGACGAGACGCCGTTGCTCGACGAAGCCCGCAGCGTGTTCCCCAACACCCGGCTCGCCAATGAGGGCATGGTGATTGATCTCAACGCCAAATAACGGATATCGGTTAACTAATTACTGTTAGAAATCAGACGCAGAGAATATCCTTAATATTATTACATTTTTTAACAGTCGTTAAAAGTAAAAACTTTGAAATTTTGTTTAAAAACCTTGAGTTTTATTTCGCAAAAGTCTAAAAATCCCCAATTGGGCTCAATTTAAGTAAATTTTTCTTTATTGTTTGAATAATTTGTATTTCCTTTGCAGTCTCAAAATTGTGAACATACATTTTTAACAATAACAATTAAAAATTACGACTATGTCTGAAATTGAAGAAAGAGTAAAACAAATTATCGTTGACAAGTTAGGTGTTAGCGAGGCAGAGGTGACTCCCGAAGCAACCTTTAGCCAGGACCTGGGTGCTGATAGTCTGGACACTGTAGAGCTGATCATGGAATTTGAGAAGCAGTTCGACATCAAGATTCCCGATGACAAGTCTGAGACCATCCAGAACGTTGGCGACGCCATCAAGTTCATCGAAGAGGCTAAGGCAGCCGAATAATTTCTTTTAATTTCCTAGAATTACCACATGGAATTAAAGAGAGTTGTGGTAACGGGTCTTGGTGCCATCACTCCCTTAGGACTGGACGTTGAAACCACTTGGGACAACGCCCTTAAAGGGGTGAGCGGTGCAGGGCCTATTACCCATTTTGACACGACACTGTTCAAGACCAAGTTTGCCTGCGAACTCAAGGGTTTTGATCCGCTCAACTATGTGAGCGATCCCAACGACCGCCGCGAGATCAAGGACTTCAAGCGCAATGACCTGTACACGCAGTACGCGCTGGCCTGCGCCAAGCAAGCCGTTGAGGACGCCAATCTGCTGGCCGAGGGTATCGACCGCGATGAGGTGGGTGTGATTTTCGCATCAGGCATCGGTGGTCTTCACACCTTTGAGGAACAGGCTGGTGACTATGCCAGACATGAAGACCGCGGCCCCATGTACAGCCCGTTCTTCATCCCGACGATGATCGCCGATATCGCCGCAGGCCAGATTTCGATCAAGTACGGCTTCCGCGGTCCCAACTTCGGCGTGGTTTCGGCATGCGCCACATCGACCAACGCGTTGATCGACGCGTTCAACTACATCCGCCTGGGCAAGGCCAAGGCTATCGTCACTGGCGGTAGCGAGGCTCCCCTGTTCCCCGCCGGTGTGGGTGGTTTCAATGCCATGAAGGCCATCTCGCTGCGCAACGATGACCCCGAGGGTGCCTCTAGGCCCTTCAGCGCATCGCGCGACGGATTCGTCATGGGCGAGGGCGGCGTTTGCCTCGTGTTCGAGGAACTCGAGCATGCCCTGGCACGCGGCGCCAAGATTTATGGTGAGGTTATCGGCGGTGGCATGAGTGCCGACGCCTATCACATCACCGCCAGTCACCCCGAGGGACTGGGTGCCAAACTCGTGATGCAGCGCGCTATCGAGGATGCAGGCATCAAGCCCGAGGATGTTGACTACGTTAACGCCCACGGCACCTCTACTCCGGTCGGCGACCTGAGCGAGGCTCAAGCCGTTAAGGACGTGTTCGGTGAGCATGCTTACCGTCTCAACGTGAGCAGCACCAAGTCGATGACCGGCCACATGCTGGGCGCTACCGGCGCCATGGAGGCCGTCTTCTGCCTGCTGGCTTGCCGCGACGACATTGTCCCCCCCACCATCAATCACGCCGATGGCGACGAGGACGAGAAAATCGACTACAAGATGAACTTCACCTTTAACAAGGCTCAGAAGAGAACAGTAAACATCGCACTTTCCAACACGTTTGGTTTCGGCGGACACAACGCTAGCATCATTGTCAAGAAGTACCAGAAATAACCCCTGGGATATTAAGACTGCCGATGCTACTTAGCAACGCCATATCACTCATAAGGCTCCTTTTCGTCAAGGATAAGGGGCTTTATGTTTTTATTCATGGCATCACCGGATATTATCCCCGCGACATCCGCCTCTATCAACTGGCCATGATACACCGCTCCAAGCCGGTGAAGATGCCCGACGGGCAATGGGCCAACAACGAGCGTCTGGAATTCCTGGGCGACGCGATTCTCGACGCCGTCGTGGCCGACTTCCTCTATGACGCCTTCCCAGGCAAGCCCGAGGGATTCTTGACCTCGACGCGCGCCAAGATTGTGCAACGCGAGAGCCTGAACCGCATCGGCAACACGCTGCACATCGACAGCCACGTCCATGCCGTGGCACACACCTCTTCCCACAACAGTTACATCTGTGGCAACGCCATGGAGGCGCTGGTGGGCGCCGTCTATCTGGACCAGGGCTATAAGCGTTGCCGCAAGTTCATCATCGAGCGTCTGGTCAAGAAGCACTTTGACCTCAACGACCTGGTCAAGACCGAGCAAAACTTCAAGTCACGCCTCATCGAGTGGACCCAGAAGTACAGGGTCACCATCGAGTTTGAACTCGTTGACTCCTACAACGACGCCGACAAGAACCCAGTCTTCCGCACGGCGGTCATCCTGGGCGGCATCTATGCCAGCGACGCCGTGGGCTACAGCAAGAAGGAATCCCACCAGAGCGCGTCCAAGAAAGCCCTGGACCGTCTGACCCACGACCAGCAGTTCTGCGAGCAAGTCCTCTCCACCGCTGCCAACTGATCCACATCCCGCTCAGCACAGTCACTATCAATTCACCCAAAACACATAATCACAGACTCACGCGACGCCGACAAGACGTTGCTTCCAGCCATTTATATAATATCCACTCTTATCATAACTGCTTGAATGCTGACTATTAATTGCTATAACAGTCATTAAAATCAATAGTTAAGTAATTTAATACTAAATAGTTAGTAACTTATCAACCTTGCGCGGGATTTGGTAGTAGACATTTTCGCTGAAGAGAGTCATGAATAGACATGCGGGCGCTAACAAACGTGAAAAAGTAAAAAATTTGCTTTCATTTTGCAGACGTATTGTCAAGTTTTTGTAACTTCGCAGGTCTTTGCGGTCCAAAAAACCGTCGAAACAACCGGATTTATATGAAACCCATTACCAACATACTGCTAGTCCTGGCACTCGTCTGCTACGTGTTCCTGCCGTTCTTTGACTTCTCATTGCACGGCTCGGTCACCGGTCTGGAGTTCACTGCCGGCACCATTTCACAATTCCTGTCGCTGGGCAATGTCATTGTCGCACTGTTGCCATTCATCGCCTGCTTTGGCGCCATTGCGCTCAATTGCCTCAGGGGGCGCTGGTGGGTTCTGGGAACCATCGCCTGCATCCTCTTGTGGTTGTGGTTCTACATGGACACCAACAGCATCCATGGCATCGTGCTGCAGCACAGTCCCGAGGTAACACCGGGCAACGACATGGGTGAGGGTTTCAAGATCCAGGATTTGGGCATCGGCTACAAGATGTCGTTTGCGCTCACCACGTTGTCCCTCATCTCGGCTGTTATTTCCCTGCTGCCGTTCAAGTTCAACGAGACGATCGAGAAGGCCGTGGACGACACCTTTGAGGACGGTCGCCGCCATGTGCGAGAGGAGTTTAGTCGTCTGGAGAGCAACCTGCACAAGCCCCACCGGGCCAAGCACCAGTCCCCCACTCCACCGCCCGCTGCCAGCGAGGAGGAACCCGCCAGCGAGCCCATAGTGGACAAGGAAGACCCATCACGCTTCATGCCCCACGAGTAACGACAACAACCCTCTCAACAATGCAAAATACAGCCGGCTGCGTGGGGCAGTCCGGCTGTATTCTTTTTTTCGGACGCTTCAACAGAGGGGCATCCATCCCTCCTGTCGGGCTACTCGGGATGATGCATGTCGATGCGCTTGAAGGTGAGCGGGGTGGTCACACGCAGCGTGTTCTTGCTGGCGCCATAGAACAGGACACGGCCGCCCAGCACGTCATAGTTGGCCAGGATGCCATGCACATCATTGAAGGACATATCGCCCATGTAAATATAATCGTGATCCAGGTCCACGCTGTGGAGCAGCGCCCACTTGCCCGAGAAACTGCCCTGCCACAGCAGGCGCCAGTCGGGATCCTCGGCCGTGGCCAGGTTGATCAACTCATTGTAATATCCCGTGAAGGTACTGTCCTTGGTATCGAAATCATAGGACATCTCGATATAATGGACCGAGTCATCATACTGATAGACCCACTTGCCCTCCATAAACTTGTGATAATGGCGCTGCAACTCAACGGTTTCCAGGGTCGTCCAGTCGGTCTCGAAGACCTCATGGTCGCCCTCACACGCCACAAAGGACATCAATGCCCAAGCACACGCCAGAGCCATAAACATTTTTCTACCCATAACCGGTCAGTTAGAATAAACCTTGTTTCTATTACTATAAAAACGCAGGCGCGGCATGATTATTGCCAGCGCCTGCCACTTTTTAGGCTATTTGCCGGGCTGTGGAGCAATCAATTGCCCATGGCACCTCCAGAGGGATTATTGCCCGTGCCGCCCGACTGCTTGCCGCTGCCGATGAGGTCGTCGTTCTCAATCGACTTGTCGGCCTTCTTGACGCGTGTCGACAGGGAGCCAAAGCGGTAACTTACCGATATGGCGAACTTGCGGCCCTGGCGCTGTTCATATCGGGTCCAGCCAGTGACGTCACCCTGGGTGATGTAAGTCTTCATACCCATGTACTTGCCACTGAAGGGGTTCTGTGCCACCAACTGCACCGTCAAGCGGTCCTCCTTGAGGAAAGAGCGCTGCAGGCTGAAGCCGTGGAAGAACACCGTGCCCATGCGGCCATACAGGTCACTGATGCCGCCACCCCACATGCCGGCAAAGCCCGACAACTGCAGTTTCCAGGGCAGGAACTGGGTGACGTTGGCAAAGAAGTTGCCGCTGATGCGGTCATTCTTCAGCCCGAGTTCATCGCTCTTGTAGTAGTTGTAGCCGATGGAGCCGTTGAGCATGAAGTTGGTCTTCTGGGTCATCATCCACTGCACAAAGGCCGAGATGGTCGTCGAGTAGGTCTTGAGCGTGTTGGCATAGGTCGATACCTGCACCAGTCCGTCGGCCCACTTCACGGCGCCGATGCCGTTGCTGCTGAACTGGAACTGCGGCGTGATGTTGAAGGTCAACTTGGGGCCCACGCGCATGTAGGTCAGGCTCAGCGAGTGATAATGGACGCTACCCAGGTCGGTGTTACCATAGGAGCTGCTCGTGGGAGTCTCAATCACGGCAGGATTCAGGTAACTGATGCCCGGGCGGTTGATGCTGGCAGCATAGGAGAGTTTCAGACTATTGGCAAAGTTGAACTGGTAGCGCAGGCTGGCACTGGGCACAAGGTCGTTGAGGTGGGCCTCGTAGGCATCTTGCTGGCCGTCGGGATAGGTGGCGCGCAGGTAACTGTGCTCATAGCGCAGTCCGGCACGGGCATCCCACGGGCCGCTGTGGAAGGTGTAACTCAGGTAGGCGGCTCCCACCTGGGTCACGTGCTTGTAGCGCATGTCCATGTCGTCATCGATGCCCAGGTAGTCCTGGATGTTGTGGCTGCGGTTCAGGCGGTAGATATATTTGGCACCGGTCTCAATCTTGTGCTTCGCGGCCAGGGGACGCGTCCAGTCGAGTTGCACGGTGTGCTCGTTGAAGTCTTCCTTGCCGTCACTGTCGATGCCGTAGTAGGGCACGGGCAAATTGACGTTGTCGGTATACTTGGAGTTATCCTTGTTCTTGTTGTGCCAGGCCGAGAGCATGTAACTCAGCGTGATGGTCTCGCCCTTGAGGCGGGTGCGGCGCTGGTAGTCGAGGCGGCTGTCCAGGCTATAACTGTCGGCACTGGTGTGATTGCCAATGCTGTAACTGTAGAGGGGGGCGCCCGTGGCGCTACGCATGATGCTACTGCTGGTGCCGTTGCCACTGTAGTCATAGGCAAACCCTCCGAGCGAGAGTGACAACAGATTCAAGGTGTCGGGCTCCCAACTGGCGCTCAGGTCGCCAAAGTGGACAGTCATCTTGTCAACATCAAAGTTGCCCTCATTCATCAATTCTGCCCCGCTCTGGGTGTAACGGTTCAGGGTCGTCGTCTTGGTCTGCTGGCCATTATTGCCATCGTGGTGGATGCCGTAATCGACCGAGAGCACCACCTTGTCGAGTTGGGTGGTCAAGTTCAGCGAGCCACCGACCGAACCCATGTGGTCGGCCCTGGCCGATGCCATGCCCGAGACGCCCTTGAGCGTCGAGTTGTCGGCCATAACGATGTTCAGGATCAAGGTCGTGCCCTCGGCGTCATACTTGGCGCCGGGCTCGGTAATGACCTCAATGCGCTTGACACTGCTGGCAGGCATGGCCTTGAGGATATCCTTGGCATTGCGCGAGAGTGAGGGGTCGGGGTGACCGTTGCGGAAGATTTTGAAATTGGTCTGGCCATTGACGCGGATCTCGTCCTGGGCATCAACGCTCACCATGGGCACCTTGCGCAACATGGTCAGCACGTTGTTGGTCTTGCTGTCGGCGTCATCGGCGACACTGTAGGCGATGCGGTCCACCTCCTGCTTGATGAGTTGGCGCTGGGCCGTGACGGTGACATCCTTCAACTGGATGTTGTCAAACACGCTCAGCAACGAGTCGTTGACCCACTCGTCGTCTCCGTTATCGGCGGCGGCAGCAGGCACCTCGCGCGTCAGTTTCAGCGACGTGGAGTATCCCATCTGGCTATAGGTTCCGTCCAGGACGTTTCCGTCCTTCAAGGTTGCCTTGTAACTGGCACCGATCTCGGGCACGTCAATCGTGACCTTGTCACCCTCGGCCTTGCCCTTGGCCTTGATGCCGAACGCCTTCTGCTCGGGCGAGTCGAGCGTGACAGTCAGCCCCTGCTCGTCCTGCTGGATGTTCAGCACAATGGGGATGGTGTAAGGGCCGGCAGTGATATTGCCCTTCCAGGCACCGCTATAATCCTGTGCCACGGCGGTAAAGGCGCTCACCATCACGGTGACGGCACATAATAGTCTGGATAAAAAAGAAAGTTTCATCATATTGTCGTTGAGTTTAGTTATTTCTGATTAATAGACGCATATACACCTTAAAAAGTTGCAAAAATACAAATATTTTCTACATCCAACCCACAGAATCACAAAAGTTCCATGATTCTGGCGGTATCTTTTTTAAATCTCCAGTTTTCAAGCACCCATAGGACGGCAAACAGTATAAAATAATAGATACAATCCACAAGGAACTCTCCCCCAAAGGTGCCCTTGTAATGCAGTGCGGCAAATGTCAAACATGCCACGACGATAGCAATCTTGTTATACCGTAACACCCTTAACCCCTCCTCACGGTTCAGGCGCAGGAGTTCGTTCACATCACGCGCCTTGCACATGTGCCGGTTAAACCGTATTGAATACCAGCCACTCCATGCCATAATTGCCGTTATCGCCACCATAGCAGCGATCTTGATACCTATTGATGCAGGGTAACCCTTCGAGATTAATATGGGGAATACAACGATCACAAGTATCACCATGGCCAGTTCGGTCTTCCAGCGAATTGAATATTTGGCTTTCAGGTCGCTGAATGACTTCATCTCTCCGTCATTTTTTTGTCTTGCTTCCATAATCTGTCGTTTTTTTAAATTGTTTGGGAACGATATAGCAGTTTTTTTATGCCCGAATGACGCTAAGTAAACGTATTTCACGAATAATAGTTAAAACTAATTCGTATAATTCGCATTAGCCCCGCAGGGTTCGGGCCAACATCTATATCATCGCCGATTGTTTTTTACTTATTAGACGCACCCGGGGATAAAAAACTACACCATTTGAGCACATTTTTCAACTTGGCACTATTTTTGCAGGACAAGAAAGAAAAAATTAACTCATTTTTAATTGATTCAATCTTATGATACTGACGACAACTCCCCAAGTAGAGGGTTACACAATCAGAGAGTACAAGGGCATCGTGACCGGTGAGACCATCATCGGCGCAAACTTCATGAAAGACCTGTTTGCAGGCATCCGCGACATCGTGGGTGGCCGCTCAAGCAGTTATGAGAAGGTGCTTCGCAAGGCCAAGGATACCGCTATGGAGGAGATGATCGAGCGTGCCCAGCAGATGGGCGCCAACGCCATCGTGGGCATCGACATCGACTATGAGACCATCGGCGAGAGCAACTCCATGCTCATGGTCGCCACCAGCGGCACCGCCGTGGTCATCTAAGTTCTTTTCTTTCTATAGAAGGAAAACAAGAAGCACAATCAATACTACAACCTGAATTCCCAGATGTTTGTATTGATTGTGCTTCTTGTTTTCTTTTGATGATTATCTTCAGCGTTTACTTGGTGAGTTCGACGATGGTGGTGGCAGTGACGTCGGCGATGGCGACGGGAATGGTGAGCGTGCGGGTACGCTTATCATAGGTCACACCTTGAGCCTTCTTGCCATTGATGGTCACCTTGCCAGGCTTATTGGTCGCCGGGATAATGATGCGATAATCCTTACTGGGCGCGTCGCCGTCGATGTTGCCGCGGCCCTGGATGGTAATGGTGTTGCGCTTACCCTGGGGCGTGGCGGTGAAATTGATCAGGCGGTGCTTGTCCCTGGCCAGCGTGCCCGTGGAGTGCAGGTCGTCGTCAAACAGGGTGAATGTCGAGGGATAATCGCTGGTGTAATAAATGATGTCCAACTTGTCGGGATTGTAGTCACCCACGTTGTTCATCTCGTAGCAGGCCTGCGGGATGAAGGCTCCGGCGCGGACAAATAGCGGCAGCACCTCAAGCGGAGCGCTGTAGTTGACGGTCGTGTGGCCCGCATAGCGGCGCTCGGGATGGTTGATATCCACCCAAGTGCCCTCGGGGAAGGTTATCTCGCGGCTCACGGCGCCCTGCTGCATCACGGGAGCCACCATCACATCGCGGCCCCACAGGTACTGGTCCCAGATGTGGTCATAGCGGGCGAAGTTCATGTCGTCCTCATACATGCCCAGCGGGCGCACCATCGGCAGGCCATTCCAGGCGTTGTCATAGGCCAGCGTGTAGTTATAGGGAAGCCACTTGTAGCGTTCCTTGATGAGGCGCAAGGTCAAGTCGCCATATTCCTTATAGTGATAGGGTTCGGCCTGATAGGTCGAGTGGGTGCGCAACATGGGCGAGAACAGGCCCAACTGCAGCCAGCGGATGTAGAGTTCGCCATCGCGCTTGTTATTGGGATCGACGGCAAAACCGCCCACGTCATGAGACATATAGCCCATGCCGCTCAAGCCCGCGTTGAGCATGATGGTCACCTGCGGTTGCAGGCCGCCCCACGAGCGGGAGACGTCGGTGGACCAGGGGAACACCGAGTAGCGCTGCAGGCCTGCCGTGCCGGCACGCATCATCACCATCGGGCGCCGGTCGGGATAGTCCTCCTTGAACATGTCATAGATGATCTTGCTCCACTCGTTGCCGTAGTAGTTGTGGTATTGCTCGGCGGTCAAGCCATTGTGGTGGCGTATCTCCAGCGGATGCTTCTCGGGCTCGCCCAGGTCGCCCCACCAGCCGGTGACGCCCTCGTCGGTGAGTTGCTTATAGCGGTTGCGGAGCCACTGGCGTGTGGCGGGGTTGGACACGTCAAACATGCCGCCCTGGCCCACCCAGATGGTTACCGTGTGGGTCGTGTCGGTGCCATCGGTCTTGCAGAAGAGGCCCTGCGGGTCCAGCAAGCGGTAGTTGTCGATGGCACGGCCATTGGTGAGCACATAGGGCTGCGAGATGGTCACCACGTTGACGCCCTGCTCCTTGAAGTCGCGCAGCATCTTGCGGTGGTCGGGCCACTGCTCGCGGTCCCACTCCAGGCGCCCCATATCCTCCTCCTTGCCATACCAGTACAGGTCGAACACGATGCCGTCCAGCGGATAGCCCTCACGCTTGAGCGTATCGACCACGCCCTCGCTCTCGCGCTGGTCGTGGTAGCCATACTTGCTGGTGATGTAGCCCAGCGTCCACAGCGGCGGCAGTTCCTGGCGGCCCGTGAGCCACGTGTAGTTCTTCACCACGTTCTCGACGCGACCATTGCCGTTGATAACGTAGTAGGACAGCGGCTGCGGGGAGGTTGAAGTGTACTCGATGCCCTTGTCCCCCAGATAGAGCGACGACTTGCAGAAGTCGTCAAACAGCACGCCATAGCCCCGCGAAGAGATCACCATCGGCATGGTGATGCCCATCTGACGGGTGCGCTTCTCGCCCATCTGGTAGCCATAGTTCTGGGCATTATAGTTGATGAGCGTGTCCCCCGCCAGATTCAGCGAATAACCACGCTCGCCCGCCCCGTAAAACGACTCGCCGCCATGATGCAGCAGGCTCAGCGACGATGCACCTCGGTCACACAGGTCGGTGACATAATAGCCGTTGCGGCTGCCCACCGTGACACTGCCCAAGGTCTTGTCAAGCACCACCTTCAAGCCACTGCCGGTGCGCATCACGCTCATGTCTTCCATCTCCTCGACCTTCACCTCGGCCCTGGCGCTCTTGTCCAGTGCCAGCGAGGGCAACCGGGTGCCATGCCATCCGTCGGGCACCACGTCCACGCGCACGATGTCCTCGCCCACGGCGGTCACCGTGACGGTCTGCTGGCGTGCCACGTCGTTAAATGTCATCGTTGTCTGTTGGGCAGTGGCCGTCAAGGTCAACAACGCCACTGCTGCTAAGGTCATTATCCTGTAAAGTCTCATATCAATATATACCTAAATTCTTCGTTTTTACACTTCATCGGCAAAGATAGCAGAAAACTCCAACAAAACAATCATTTTGCACCAACAAAGTTAGCACCCCTGCTTTCACACTTGATGAAACTACGTTAATTTCTAACTACTGATAAGGTTGCTTTTTATGAAGGCTCCCGCACTCCGTCACTTCACCTCAAAAAAAGGAGGGCGATGATATTATATAAACCCGTTGGCGGGTTTATGATCAATACAATTCATTCGTGAAATTCGCATTAGCCCCGCAGGGTTAGGGGCAACATCTATATCATTGCCTAAAATTATCAACATTGGCACCGAAAAATCAAAAAATATTGCTATCTCACCATAATTTGGTTATGAAAGCCGTTATTGCTCATCATGTAAATAGAATGTAAATAACCATGAAGGTCAATTGTGGCTTGTTTCAAGTTTTCATTGTAATTTTGCACTCACAAAAAAAACGTCACGGATGCCCATTCGTATAATCAGCAAAAATCAGAGTGCGGATGCCATTCGTGAAATGCGTGAGAATTGTAGTCTAATAATTAGGAGATGGAAGAATTTGAAACCGGTAAGCAGGCGCGACGCCGCACGCGCCCCACTCATGAGCCCGAAGTCGTGAGCGAATTTGGCAAACTGCCGCCTCAGGACACCTCGATGGAGGATGCCGTCCTGGGCGCACTGATGCTCGAGAAGGATGCCTACAACAACGTGTGCGAGATCCTCAAGCCCGAGGCCTTCTACAACCCGGCTAACCAGAAGATATATGAAGCCATCCAGTCGCTGGCTGCCAATGGCAAGCCCATCGACATGCTCACCGTGACCGACCAGTTGCGCACCAACAAGGTGCTTGACGAGGTGGGCGGCGCCATCCGCATCACCGAGTTGACCGGCCTCGTGTCGAGTGCCGTCAATGCCGAGTACCACGCCCGCATCGTCGCCCAGAAGTACCTTGCCCGCGAACTCATCAGTTACAGCAGCCAGGTGCAGTCGCTGGCCTTTGACGAGTCCATCGACGTGTATGACTTGATGCAGGAAGCCGAGGGCAAACTATTCGAGATCAGCAAGAACACCCTCAAGCGCGACGTCATCCCCATCGAGAACGCCGTGCAGGACGCTATCAAGAAGATCGAGGAAGCAGCCAACCGCGAGAACGGCCTCAGCGGCCTGGAGTCGGGCTACCACCAGTTGGACCGACTGACCAGCGGGTGGCAGAACAGCGACCTGATCATTATCGCAGCGCGCCCCGCGATGGGTAAGACCGCGTTTGTCCTGTCGATGGCCAAGAACATGGCCGTCGATTACAACTATCCCGTGGCCGTCTTCTCGCTCGAGATGTCGAGTCTGCAACTCGTCAACCGCTTGATCAGCAACGTCTGCTCGCTCGAGGGCGAGAAAATCAAGAGCGGACAGTTGACACAGCCCGAGTGGGAAAACCTGATGACCCGCACGCGCAGCCTGAGCACCGCACCGCTCTTTATCGACGACACCCCGTCGCTATCCATCTTTGAGTTGAGGACCAAGGCGCGCCGCCTGGTGCGCGAACACGGCGTTCGCATTATCATCATCGACTACCTGCAGTTGATGAACGCCACAGGCATGAAATTCGGCAGCCGCGAGCAAGAGGTGAGCACCATCTCGCGCAACCTCAAGCAACTGGCCAAGGAACTCGACATCCCCATCATCGCGCTGTCGCAGTTGAACCGTAGCGTCGAGACCCGCGCCGCCGACGACAAGATGGGCAAGCGCCCGCAGTTGAGTGACCTGCGTGAGTCGGGCGCCATCGAGCAGGATGCCGACATCGTGTGCTTCATCCACCGTCCCGAGTATTACACCCACTCCAGCGAGGACGCCGAGGGCAACAACATCCGCGGTCTGGCCGAATTTATCGTCGCCAAGCACCGCAGCGGTGCCACCGACACCATCCCGCTGCACTTCGTGAGCAAGTATGCCCGCTTCGAGAACCAGGGTGAGCAAGACCTCCTGGGCGGCGAGTCCACCTACGAGTCCAAGATGAATACTGGGCCCGACACACCTGCCCTCACTGGCGGTGCCTCCCCCGCCAACGACGGCTTCACCCCTCCGCCCCCCAACATGGACTTCATGCGCGGCCCCGGCGAGGAACCCACCCCGTTCTAATTCAGAGATAAGTGATGAGTTGGGAAGTGTGACATAATCTCCACGACTATATTGCCATTTCCAAGAAAATGGTTTATCTTTGTGACCACAAAATAATAGAACGGCATGAAGAGAGAAGAAATACTCGCATTATTCCAGAGTTATGAGGATGCGGCCTGCATGATTGACACTACCGAGTGCTGGAGTGCCCGGGAGTTGTGCTCCCTGTTAGGATATCAACAGTGGCGCAACTTTACCAACGTGATTGACAAGGCAAAAGAAGCCTGCAAGAACGCAGGTCACTCCGTTTCCGATCATTTTGCTGACGTCAGCAAAATGATTAACCTCGCAAAAGGCGCTCAGCGTCAGATAGATGACATCATGCTGACACGCTATGCTTGCTACCTTGTGGCACAAAATGGAGACCCTCGCAAACCGCAAATTGCTTTTGCACAGACCTATTTTGCAGTTCAGACCCGACGTGCAGAACTGATAGAGCAGCGTCTGCTGGAGATTGAACGTGTCAAAGCCCGTGCCAAACTGCAAGAAACCGAGCGCAAATTATCTGGCATTCTGTATGAACGTGGAGTGAATGAGAAGACCTTTGCGGTAATCCGATCCAAAGGTGATCAGGCGCTTTTCAAATTAAGCACCAATATGATGAAACGTCGCATGGAGACACCACAAAGCCGTCCTCTCGCTGATTTTCTGCCGACTATCAGCATCAAGGCCAAGGACTTTGCTGCTGAAATGACTAGTGTCAATGTTCAGACCAAGGACCTCAAGGGTGAAGCATCCATTACCCGTGAACATGTGGATAACAATGCCGCTGTTAGGAAAATGCTCACCGAGCGCGGCATCATTCCCGAAAACCTCCCGCCTGCCGAAGATATAAAGAAAGTAGAACGCCGCCTCGCCAGCGAGCAGAAGAAAATGCTGAAAAACAAAAAGAAATAAAAGAGAACCATTATATCATTAAGATCAACGAGTCATGGAAAAACATTAAAGATTACGCAACAGGCAAGCTTGTAAATAATAACCAGAAAAAGAAAAAGAGATCGCAGATAAAGTCAGGGAATCAGAGAGCCAAAGAGCAAAAGCGAATGAAATAATGGCTAAAGAAATCGATTATGTAGAAAATATTATTATAAATTGCAAGATAGAATATAATGTTTAGCACAACAACTTTCATTATTCTCCACGTTTTACCGAAAATAATTGGTAATCTACAAAACAGAATTTGACATTCAATCGGTTATAATTTGCTTTTTAACAAACTGCTTTGTTTTTCAAGAAACAGTATCCTAAGTGTTGTTTTTTCCCGTAGTTTGTGGTGGATTTGCGGGATTATTGTTATTTTTGCGGGTTAGAAAGAAATAACTAAACCGATTAACCTACATATAATTATTTATTAGTAACAATGAAGAAAATGTTATTAGCAATGGCCATTATGATGGCTGCCGTGCCTGGTGTGAAGGCACAAGTGACACACGGCGTGAACCGCGCCGACATGGACCTGAGCGTGAAGCCGGGTGAGGATTTCTACGAGTATGCCGGTGGTGGCTGGATGAAGGCCAACCCGCTGAGCGAGAGGCCAGAATATGCCAGTTATGGCGTGTTTGACGTGCTAGCCGAGCAGAACGAGAACCGCCTGCGCGACATGTTCCTCGAACTGGGCAAGACCCAGCACAAGATGGGCACTGTTGACCAGAAGGTTGCCGACCTCTACAAGATGGCAATGGACAGTGACCGCTTGAACCGCGAGGGCGCACAACCCCTGATGGCCGACCTGGCCAAGATCAAGGCCTTCAAGAAGAAGGACCTGACCTCCTTCATCGCCGACCAGCACCTGACCAACGGCAACCCGTTCTTTGGCATCGGCGTGGAGACCGACCTCAAGAACAGCGACATGAACGTGATGTGGCTCGAAGCCGGCACCAGTGGTCTGCCCGACAGGGACTATTACCTGAACACCGACGCCGACAGCAAGAAGATCCAGCAAGCCTACAAGAACTTCTTGACCAAGATGTTCATCCTCGCCGGCTATAGCAAGAAAGAGGCTAACCGCGCCAGCAAGACCATCTATGACATCGAGTACAAGTTTGCCCAGGCCAAGATGACCCGCGCCGAGGCACGCGACTATAACAAACTATACAACATCCGCACGCTCGAGCAGTTGCAGAAGGACTATCCCGCCATCAACTGGAAGCAATACTTCAACCTGATGGGCACTCCCACCGTGGAGTGGGTCATCCTGACCGAACCCAAGGTGATGACCGTGGCCAACGACCTGATGACCAAACTGAGTGAGCAGCAGATGCGCGACTACATGGCCGGCATCCTCATCCGCGGTGCCAGCAACTACCTGAGTGACGAGTTCGGCGAGACCTCGTTTGACTTCTATGGCCGCATGCTCAGCGGTCAGAAGGAGCGCCGTCCCCGCTGGAAGCGTGCACTGGGCTTCCCCAACAGCCTGCTCGGCGAGGCCGTCGGCGAGATCTACGTGAGCAAGTATTTTGCCCATGGCAGCAAGGAGAAGATGCTCAAACTCATCGGTGAACTGCGCAAGTCGCTGGCCGCCCACATCGCCGGCCTGACCTGGATGAGCGAGCAGACCAAGATCAACGCCCTGGTGAAGTTGAACGCCTTTACCGTCAAGATCGGTTATCCCGACAAGTGGCGTGACTATAGCGGCCTGACCGTCGATCCCAGCAAGAGCCTGTATGACAACATCAAGGCTGCCAGCCTGTATGAGACCCGCCGCAACCTGAACAAGATGGGTAAGCCCGTTGACCGCGACGAGTGGGGCATGACGCCGCAAACCGTCAATGCCTACTACAACCCGACGACCAACGAGATCTGCTTCCCCGCAGCCATCCTGCAGCCCCCCTTCTTTGACGTGGAGGCCGACGATGCCACCAACTTTGGTGCCATCGGCGTGGTGATCGGCCACGAGATGACCCACGGCTTTGACGACCAGGGCCGCATGTTCGACCAGTATGGCAATATGACCGACTGGTGGACCGAGGAGGACAGCAAGCAGTTCCAGGCCGCAGCCGAGAAGTTGGCAGCCCAGTTTGACCAGATCGTGGTCGTTAAGGACCAGCACGCCAACGGTCACCTGACCCTGGGCGAGAACATCGCCGACCAGGGTGGATTGCGCATCGCCTATGACGCCTTCCGCACCACGCAGCAATTCCGCGACGGCAAGAAGATTGACGGCTTCACGCCCGCACAGCGCTTCTACCTGAGTTATGGCCGCATCTGGGCCGACAACATGACCGAGGAAGCCATCTTCCAGCAGACCAAGAGTGACCCCCACTCCATCGGCCGCTACCGCGTGAACGCAACGCTGAGGAACATCGACACCTTCTTTGACGCCTTCGGCATCAAGGCTGGTGAAAAGATGTGGCTCGATCCCACCGACCGCGCCATCATCTGGTAAACCAATTTTTGCATACCAAAATCAGGGCCCGCAGCGTCAAGTTGCGGGCCCTTGTTGATGTGATAGCCGATTCTTTTGCCGTTAGACAGACAGGTGGAACAGGTCGATGGCGTTGCGGTCGGTAGTCTGGCTGACCTCCTCGGGGGTGACGCCCAGCGACTTGGCGATGAAGTCGATGATGTGAGGGATATAGGCGCTCTCGTTGCGCTTGCCGCGGTGAGGCACGGGCGTCAAGAAAGGGGCATCGGTTTCCAGCAGCATGCGGTCGAGCCCGATGGCTGGCAGCAATTGGGGCACGGTGCTCTTCTTGAACGTGACCACGCCGTTGACGCCGAAGTAGAAGTCACCCCTGCGGCGAACGCGCTCCACGTCGGCAGGCGTTTCGGCAAAGCAGTGGAACACACCACGGGGAACGGGGCAATCCAGGTGGTCGATGACATCCAGGATGTCGTCAAGGGCCTCACGGCAATGGATGATGAAGGGCAGGCCCTTCTCGTGGCACCAGTGCAACTGGATGTCGAAGGCGTGCCGCTGCTGCTCGCGCCAGGTCTTGTCCCAATAGAGGTCAATGCCTATCTCGCCGATGGCGACAATGGGATACTGGTCGAGCATGGGGCGCATCTTGCCGAGCACATCGAGGTAGTCGTCATGGACGTCCTCGGGGTGCAGGCCCAGGGCCATCGAGATGTAGTCGGGATACTGCTCGTGCAGGGCGGCTACACGCTGCACACTCTCCAGGTTCTCATTGGGCAGGATGATGTGCTTCACGCCTGCCTCACGGGCCCTCAAGACCACCGCCTCGCGGTCCTCGTCAAACGCGTCGCAATAAATATGACTGTGCGAGTCTATCATCTCTTTCTAGTTAGGAGTGAAGAGTTAGAAGTTACGGCCAGCAAGGCGGTTGGATAATGCGATGAACACTTGCCTGTTCTCGTCACTGGTTGCCACTTGGTTGAAGGCAGCCACGGCGAGGTCGTTGTAACGGGTGATGGCGGCCTCGGCGAGTTGGCGGGCGCCCAGGCGCTCATAGAGGGCCGTGACGCCGGCCACCTTGTTGACACGCGTAGCATAAGGGTCATTCAACCAGTGACGCAACTCGTCGGCATCGTCACCCTGGGCCAGTTGCATGGCATTGATGAGCAGGAAGGTCTTCTTGTTGTTCATGATGTCGCCGCCGATTTCCTTGCCGAATGTTTTGGGGTCACCCCACACGTCAAGCACGTCGTCACGCAACTGGAAGGCCAGGCCCATATTCACGCCAGCCTCATAGAGTCCATCGGCATCCTCAGGGGCAGCACCGGCAATGATGGCGCCCATCTTGAGGGCACACCCCAGGAGCACCGACGTCTTGAGGCGTATCATGTTGATGTACTCCTCAACGGTCACGTCGTTGCGGTTCTCATAGTCCATGTCCCACTGCTGCCCCTCATAGATCTCGATGGCGGTCTTGTTGAACAGGTCCATCACGTCCCAATTGCGGCAACGGGCGACATACTGGGTGGCGATGGTCAGCATCGTGTCGCCGCTCAGGATAGCGGTGTTGTCGTTCCAGCGGCGGTGCACAGTGGGCTGGCCACGGCGCACATCGGCGTTGTCCATCACGTCATCGTGGAGCAAGGTGAAATTGTGGAACATCTCCAGGCCTACAGCGGCATCGAGCGCCGCCATCGGGTCTCCACCCATCGCCTCACTGGCCATCAGCATCAGCACGGGGCGCACACGCTTGCCGCCCAGGGCCATGTGATAAGAGATCGGGGCATACAGTTGACTTGGAGCCTCGGGATAAGGAATGGCTGCAATCGCCTGATTGACGATATCAAGGTATTCTTGGAAAGTCTTCATGTGATTATCGGGTTAATCGTTAGTTTCTTTTTTCAATGCTGACTGATAGGCGGCCTCAAATGTCTTGTAATCCTCGGGCGAGTAGATGCCACGCAACTCGTTGATGCGATCGGTAATCTCGTTCATGTCAGCACCCGGCTGGTTGGCATCTTGGGCCAATGCCGCACCCAGTGCCGCAGGACGGGATGCCTGGGCATACACCAGCATCTGCTCGTGAATCGACAATCTGTCCACCGAAGCCTGCAACGTGCTGTCAAATACCTCGACGTGGCGGTTATAGCCCACCGTGTAGCACAACCAGTGGATGAGGGCCAGATGGTCGGCAGCCGAGTCGGGCTCGTCCTCATGGCGCATCAGCACCTCGACCATCGTCTGGCACTTGCGCTGGGCCAGTTCGGTGGGCGACAGCACGATCACGTGAGCCGCCTGGAAGAGCGAGTCGCGGCCGTCGGCAAACAGCGGTGCTGCAAAGGCACGGTTGGCCGCCTTGACCTCCCAGGGCCACTTGAGGCTGTCGTCGCGCAGGGCATTGAAGCGCTTCACCACCTCGTGCATCGCCGCCGTGTCGCCCCATGCCGCCATGAATTCGCGTCCCAGGGCGTCACCTCGTTTGCTCGCGCTGTCACAGGCCGTCAACAGCAGCATCAGGCCGATCAGTAGTAATGGCAACCGTCTCATCGCTTCTCGTTATCGTCGGGAAATATGGCGTGATACAACATCTTGTCTTTCTCCTTGAGATAAGAGCGGAAGGCGTCGTCAAACGCACGCACGGCCGCCGAGTCCCGCTTCAGGGCATAGACGCTCTGCTTGGCCTTGGCATCCATCACCGCGCGTTCCATCGCCATGGTGTCGGTGTGATCGACGGCTACCAGTGCCGCAGCGGCCCGCATGCCGCTGTCGCGCGCCTCGGCATCGAGCGGCGACTTCTGCTCGGCGCACGCCGCCATCATCACCGCCATCACGGCCACAATGTACAATAAATGTCTCATCATTGAATCTATTTTGCCGCAAACTTACAAAAAAAAACGACGTCTCCACCCAATCTCCAGTAAAAAAAGCACTAAGTCCCCCAGCATCAGCGACAGATGTGTGCCAGGATTGCTGTGTGTATCATTTTTTTTATTACCTTTGTGGTTTAATTAATCAACATTAATTGGAAATAATGGCACAGAAGAAGATTACGATTGCAATCGACGGACACAGTTCGACAGGCAAGAGCACGATGGCCAAGTCGCTGGCCAGGCGCATCGGTTACGCCTATGTGGACACTGGAGCGATGTACCGCGCCGTGACCCTGTTTGCATTGCGCAACAACCTCATCAAGCGCGGCACGGTGGACGAGCCCGCGCTCAAGGAGCACCTCAAGCGGGGTGACATCGCTATCACTTTCCGCCCCACTAGGGAGGGCAAGAGCGTGACCTGCCTCAACGGCAAGAACGTGGAGCGCTACATCCGCTCGATGCGCGTGAGCAACGTGGTGAGCATCATCGCCGCCATCGGTTTTGTGCGCAAGGCGATGGTCAAGCAGCAGCAGGCCATGGGCAAGGACAAGGGTCTGGTGATGGACGGCCGCGACATCGGCACGGTGGTCTTCCCCGACGCCGAGATGAAAGTCTTTGCCACAGCAAGCGCCGAGGTGCGCGCCCAGCGCCGCTACGACGAGTTGCGGGCCAAGGGTGACACCACCACAACCCTCGAGGAGGTGCTGGCCAACGTCAACGAGCGCGACCGCATCGACAGCACGCGCAAGGAGAGCCCCCTGCGCCAGGCCGACGATGCCGTGGTGCTCGACAACTCCCACATGACCGTCGAGCAGCAGGATGAGTGGCTCTACCAACTGTACCTTTCCAGAGTTAACAGTTAAATAGCAAATAATTGGCTGTGGCGATTATCGAGATAGATAAGGGATCGGGGTTCTGCTTCGGCGTGACTACGGCTATCAGCAAGGCCGAGGAGGAACTCAACAAGAGCGGGCACCTTTACTGCCTGGGCGACATTGTACACAATACCGCCGAGGTGGACAGGCTGGCCAGCCAGGGACTCGAGACAATCACCCATGACGACCTGGAACGGCTGCATGATGTGAAAGTGCTGCTCAGGGCCCATGGCGAGCCGCCCGGGACCTACGAGACGGCCCGCCGCAACCGCATCGAGATCATCGACGCCACCTGCCCCGTCGTGCTCAAACTGCAACAGCGCATCAACACGACCTATAACCAGGCCGAGGCCGACAAGCCCGCCCCACAGATTGTCATCTACGGCAAGCGCGGGCACGCCGAGGTGCTGGGCCTTGTGGGCCAAACCCAAGGGCAGGCCACCGTCATCGAGAACATTGATGAAATCGACAAGATCGACTACTCGCGCGACATCTATCTCTACTCCCAGACGACCAAGAGTGTGCAGGAGTTCCAGCACATTGTCGAGGAAATCAAGCGCCGCGTCGAGCCAGGGGTCACCTTCCGCAGTTTTGACACCATCTGCCGCTCGGTGGCCAACCGCATCCCGCAGATCCGCGAATTTGCGGCCCAGCATGAACTGATTCTGTTTGTCAGCGGGGCCAAGAGCAGCAACGGGCGCATCCTGTTCGCCGAGTGCCTGGATGCCAATCCCGATTCCCACCTCATCAGCGGCGAGAGCGACATCGACCCGGCCTGGCTCGTGGGCAAGGAGCGCATCGGCATCTGCGGCGCCACCTCCACCCCACGCTGGCTCATGCAGCGCGTGAGCGACGCGGTCAAGCGGATGACCAATTAATCCGGCATCAGAAAAAGATTGATACAATAGAAACAAACGAAAAAATGACCAAAAAGAACCTCCTTATCGTCATCCTGCTGCTTGCCATCATCGACCTGGTGGCCGGTGGATGGTATGTGTCACGCCGCATCGAGGCCAGCGGCAAGAGCCAGAGCCTGTTTGGACAACGCGACTCCACCGAGGTCATCGCCATGGCCGACACCGTGGGCAGCACCTCACAGGCCGACGTGTTTGACAAACTGCAACACAACACCTTTTACTTCATTTCCAACTCCCCCTCGGTCAAGGGCGACAACAGCACCTATTACACCAGCACCAAGCATGTGAAAGTGCGCTGGCCCAAGAAAATCAATGGTGACGACGACTTCGAGGCACTCGAGAAGGAATTGATCAAGAAGGCCTTCGGCAATACCCAGTCGGTAATGAAGGACGCCCGGTATGTGTTCCTCAACACACCGGAGTTCAACAAACCCATCGGCGATGATTACCACTCGCTGGTCAAAGCGCCCACCGTGCACCCCGTGTATGGCAATGTGAGCCAGGTGCTCGTCTATCCTTACATGACGTCCAACAGGCTGCTGGTCATGGAGATTGACAAGTCGGAATACAACGGCAGCACGACACAGGAGAACAGCACATTTGTACACTATGACCGGTTGAAACGCCGCGTCCTTTCACGCCTCGACATCCTGGTGGCCGACGCCAGCAAGGAGAGCAAACTGCTCAAGGCCATCAACAAGAAGATTGACAACCTGAACCAGGGACGGGGTGACAACCGGTTGCAGCACGCCCTGAATGTGCCCACCGAAATCTGCTGCGGCAAGAAAGGCATCATCTTCCAGTTCAAGCACGGCACCATCGCCGACAGCCCCATCGAGGTCATGATCGACTATGACAAGATGGAGAACTTCATGACCGAGGATTTCAAGCAACTGGTCATGAACAATGACGGTTACAAACTCTACAATGAGAACATCGCTGCCGAGCCCATCAACCCCAAGCCCCAGACCGTAGCCAAGCCGGTCGTGACGCCCACAGTCAAGAAGAGCGACACCCGCAGTTACAAGAAAAAGAATTATAATTACAAGCGTTACAAGAATTTCAAGCCAAAACGTACCAGGAAGAGGGGTTATAGCGGGGCAAGGCACAGATCTGGACATCACGGTTATTCTGGGAAGCGGCATTGGAACCGTCGCCGGTACTGAGGCCACGGCTCTCTAGCGCCTGGCGCATCGTCGTCAAGGCGATTTCCTCGGTATTATTGTCCTTGCTCAAGTGGCACAGGAACACGTAGTGCAGGCCATCATGATAATGGTCGGTCACAAACTGCGCCGCCACCTTATTATCAAGATGTCCCTTCTCACCCATGACACGGTCCTTGAGCATCTGGGGATAGTGCCCGTGTACCAGCATCTCGCGGTCATAATTGCACTCTATCATCAGGTAGTTGGCACGACTCATGTAATAGGCAGCCCGCTCGGTGATGACACCCATGTCGGTAGCCACCACAAATCGTTCCCCCTCATACTCGATGCTGAAGCCCACACTCTTGACATCGTGCATCGTCTCAAAGGCCGTGATCTCCATATCCAGCACACGGAACGGTATCTCCTTGAAGATGGGCACATGGTGATCCTGGATGCGCCCGCTGATGCGGCACCGCTGCAGCATCTGGGCCATCACGCCCATGGTGCAATACACGCTGCAACGACAGGCGCTCACGGCAGGATACAGGCAACGCATGTGGTCCTGATGGGCGTGGGTGAGCAGGATGCCCTTGACCATGTCGCGGCTCACGCCGTTGCGCTCCAGTTCGGCAAAGGCCTGATCCAGCGTGGGAACATCCTGGCGCTCGGGATTCTTTTTCTTGCGGTGATACTTGACCGGTTCCCTGATGCCCGCATCGATGAGCACACCACCACGCGGTGTTCCCAGATAGGCACAGTTGCCACTACTGCCGCTGCCAAAACTAATGAAGCACAACCCCTTTCCCACACCGGTATAGTGAGGCTTGGCATCCAGCATGCCGTCAGGCACCTGGCCATGGGGAGTGTCGTCGCCATCAACGTCAAAGGCGATCTTCAATGGGCGTCCGTCATTAGTATATCCTTTATATTTGTGTCCTGGCATATCGGTAACGTCTGTGATTATTGGTATAACAAGAAGATGGTGGGGACCTTGTGGTAATTGTACCGGGCCTGTTTCCACTGGTCCAGCGTGCGGGTGATAATGCTCTGGTTCTCACCGGTGATGTCACTGGCGACGCACAGCCGCATGCCACCAGGCAGGCGCTGGGTCAAATCGGCGATGAGTTGATTGTTGCGGTAGGGCGCCTCGATGAAAATCTGTGTCTGACGGTCACGCTCGATGCGACGCGCCATCTCCTTGAGGCGGGCCTGGCGGGCCTGGGCTTCAACAGGCAGATAACCCTCGAAGGCGAACCGCTGGCCATTAAAGCCCGATGCCATCAGGCTCAACAGGATGCTTGACGGGCCCACGAGCGGGAACACCTTGTAACCACAGCGCTGGGCGATTGCCACCAGGTCGGCACCCGGGTCGGCGACCGCAGGGCAACCGGCATCGCTGATGACGCCCACGGCCTCACCTCGGGTGATGGGCGCCAGCATCGCTTCAATCGCAGCGGTGTCCTTGAGGTCGGTGTGCTCGTTGAGTTCATTGAAGGTCAGGCTGTCGATGTCGATATCGCGGTCACACTTCTTGAGAAACCGACGGGCCGACCTCAAACTCTCAACGACAAAATGCCGAATGCCGCGCACAACCTCAACGTTGTGGGCGGGCAACACGCCATCGAGCGGCACATCGCTCAATTGGGTGGGAATCAAATATAAACCGGCCTCGAGCATTCCTGTCTTGACAATTTCCATTTTTATTTGGCAAAATTAATCAAAAAAATCCAAGTCGACACTCATTTTTATCACATAATTATCCCTCACTGGCATTCAACTGGCATAAAATGGCCTAAAGCCTTTCAATTAGACTTGGCCATGAGTGCCAGCCGGCAAGGGTTATCAGAAATCATGACAAGGCGGGACAAAAAAACACTTTTTATGGGCTTTTATGCTCCATGTGCCCAAAATTTGACTAACTTTGTGGTAGATTTCATTAATGACATTGAATGATTGAACGACACATTATCATCGACAACGTGGATCCCGTGACCTTTTACGGGGTGAATAACAGCAACATACAACTCATCCGCAACTTGTTTCCCAAACTGCGCATGGCCGCTCGCGGCAGCGTCATCACCGTCATTGGCGATGATGCCGAGACAGCCGATTTTGAGCAAAAGGTCCATTCCCTGGCCGACTATTGCGCGACCTATAACACCCTGCCCGAGGATGTCATCATCGACACCATCAAGGGCACGCCGCCCAAGCAGTTGAAGATGGACGACGTCATCGTCTATGGCGTGAACGGCAAGCCCATCAGCGGCCGTACCCCAAACCAGCAACTGCTCGTCAAGACATTCATGCACAACGACCTCACATTCGCATTGGGTCCCGCGGGAACGGGTAAGACCTACCTGGCCGTCGCACTGGCCGTGAGGGCCCTCAAGAACCGCGAGATACGCAAGATCATCCTCTCGCGCCCCGCTGTCGAGGCCGGCGAGAAACTTGGTTTCCTGCCCGGTGACATGAAGGACAAGATAGACCCCTACCTGCAGCCGCTCTATGACGCGCTCGAGGACATGATACCGCAGGCCAAACTCAAGGAGTACATGGAGAACAACGTCATCCAGATCGCACCGCTGGCGTTCATGCGCGGCCGCACGCTCAACGACGCCATCATCGTGCTCGACGAGGCCCAGAACACGACCACCCACCAGATTAAGATGTTCCTCACCCGCCTGGGTATGGGCTCAAAGATGATTGTGACCGGCGACACCACCCAGATCGACCTGCCGCGCAGCGTCACCAGTGGCCTGATTCACGCTCTGCGTGTGCTCGATGGCGTGAAGGGAATCGGCAAGGTGGAATTTGAGAAAAAGGATATCGTGCGTCACCAGTTGGTTCAACGCATCGTCGAGGCCTATGAGCGATTCCAGGAGGAGAACAGGCTCTACAATGCCGAGCGGCGCGAGGGCCGCGACGACTACAGGCCAATTGACGGGAAAAACGACGGTCAAGCATGAGCAGCGTGGACGGCAAGCAGGTCGAACAAGTGACCCCCTACAACGACAGCACATCGGCCAAGACCGAACAGGTCAGGCAGATGTTTGACAGCATCGCGCCGGCCTATGACTTCATGAACCGGGCCATGACCATGGGCATTGACATCTGGTGGAGAAGACTGGCTGTCAAGCGATTGAAACGCATCCATCCCACAAGCATTCTGGACGTTGCGACCGGCACGGGCGACTTTGCCATCCAGTTACACAACACTCTGCATCCGCAGCACATCACGGGCGTTGACCTGTCCCAAGGCATGCTCGACGAGGCAGTGCGCAAAGTCAAGCAGAAAGGCCTCGAGGGCGCCATCACCTTTGAGCAAGGGGACTGCATGGCCCTGAGGATGAAGGACGAGACGTTTGATGCAGTGACTGTGGCATTCGGGGTGCGCAATTTCGAGCATCTGCAGCAGGGTTATCGGGAGATGGCCCGCGTGCTCAAGCCCGGCGGCATGCTGTGCGTGCTGGAACTATCCACACCCACACACCCGCTGATACGCTGGTTCTACGACCTCTACACGTTGCACATCATCCCCTGGCTGGGCTCACTCAAGAGCGGTGACAAGAGTGCCTACCGCTACCTGCCCCAGAGCATCGCCGCCGTCCCTCAGGGCGACGACATGCTGCAACTGATGCGCAATGCGGGCCTGCGCGAGGCCACATTCAAGCGGTTGACCCTGGGCGTGTGCACGATCTATGTCGGGATTAGGAGTTAGGAGTTAGGAGTTAGGAGTTAGAAGTTAGGAGTTTTTTAGATTCTGAGATGTGGTATATGTGATACTACTTAGTAGTTTTTTCAATGCAAGATTGTCTTCGTTGATTGATTCAAATTCTTCATCAGTGAGGTAGTCGGTTTTGTGGAGCAATTCAAGCCAATATTCGGTCTCACTACACTCTTTGAATGCGATATACATCTTTGCTAAAAAGTCCTTTTTGCTAAAAGCGGATTGTGCTTCAACCACATTGGCACCAATGCTTGTGCCACTACGCATCAATTGCTTCGAGAGAACAAATTCTTTCTTCTCGTTGCACAGATAGCGATACAACTTCACTATTCTAATAGCGAACAGTTTACTTTTATCCCGTATTGCACTCTCCATATCAACTCCACACTGAAAGAACTAAAAGAGCACACCTAACACCTAACTCCTAACACCTAACTCCTAACACCTAACTCCTAACTGAAATTTAAGGCTCGTACTGGTATCCCAGGTCCTCAATGCAGTCGATGATCATCTGATCGGGAACTGAACCCTCAACAAGGGCAGTGCCTTTGGCCAGATCAACAGTAACTTTTTCCACACCAGGAAGCGCGGCAAGACCTTTCTCTACATTGGCCTTGCAGTGGGCACACATCATGCCCTTGACTTTGAATTCTTTCATTGCTGTAGTTTTATTTTGTTTGATTTGATAGGATTTCCAGTACTTTGCCCCCAGTGCCACAACAATCATGCCTAGCAACAAGACACTGCATGCCGTGGTGAACCACGACGTGGCCATGTGGTGGTGCATCACATGGCATGGCAGGGCCGCGGTGAACACCTCGCGCAAGCCCGGCCAGTAATCCACCAGCACGCCGAAGCCCATCGCGCCGCCGATAATCGACAGCAGATAGACAATCGTCGCCTTGCGGCCGAAGGCCTTGTTCACGACAAACATCGAGGCCAGGTTGGCAGCCGGTCCCGCCATGAGCAGCACCAGGGCGCAACCGGGCGACATGCCCTTGAGCATCAGGGCGGCGGCAATGGGGATTGACCCCGTAGCGCACACATACATCGGCACGGCCACCAGCACGATGACGAACATGTTGAACAGCGGCCAGCGGGCATAGGTCGAGAAGAAGTCGTCGGGCAGCAGCACGGTGATCAACGTGGCGACCACCAGACCGATGAGCAGCCAGCGCCCGATGCTCTGCATCATGTCAAAGAAACCATACTTGAAGGTCTCCACAATCTTGTTCCACAAGCCGCGCGGCAATTGGCTGAACTCGTAGTTCGCCTCATCGCGCACATCGTCGAGAGCGCCCTTGCGCTCCCAGTGGCCGACAGCCAGTCCACCCATGAGCGATGTCACCAGGGCGGCCACGGGCCGCAGAATGGCAAAGGGCAGGCCCATCATCGAGTAGGTCGCAGCGATGCTGTCCACGCCCGTCTGGGGAGTGGCGATGAGAAACGACGTGGATGCCGCACGCGAGGCTCCGCTGCGACGCAGGGCCACCGCCGTTGGCAACACGCCACACGAGCACAACGGCAACGGGATGCCGAACAAGGCGGCAGTTGCTACCGAGCGCAATCCCGTGCCAGCCAGGTAACGGCTATAAATCGACGACGGCACAAAAGCGTGCAGCAGACCCGCTATCAGGAATCCCAGCAGCAGGTAGGGCGACATGCCATTGAGCATCGACACAAATGCATTTACATAGTCCATCATAACAAGAGGCAAAATTAGTAATAAAAATACACACCACTGCGTTAAATAAGGCCAAAAAACGGCGGTTTGAGCACTTTGACGCGCAAATACTTGGCCCGATAAAAATAAATCGCTAATTTTACCCACTAGAAAACAAAAAAACGCTCACAGCTATGGACATCACGTTACCCAAAAGGATAGACGGCAAGCAACCCGAGGTGTTGCTGGAGTCAAAACAGATCACCATCATCGGTACCAACGGCGCCGGCAAGAGCCGCTTCTGTTCGGCCCTGGTCGATGAACTGGGAGGAAAGGCCTACCGCATTTCGGCCCTCAAGGCCCTTTTCCCCAGCCCGGCCAGCACCAAGCCCCTTCCCGGCTCCATCGAGGAACTGTTCAACCGCATGAATGCCGCCAATCCCCAGGTCAAGAATCTGGCCGAGACCGAGTTTGACAAACTATTCTATGTCATGCTCAGCGATGAGTTCCGTGACTTGATGAACTTCAAGGCCCATCAACTGATGGGTGATAAAATCGAGTTCCCCAAGACACGGCTCGACGTGACCGTCAAGAAGTGGCAGGAAGTGTTCCCCAAGAACAAGGTGCTGCGGGAAAACGGCAAACTGATGTTCAGCAGCGAGGGGCACGACGACAAGTACACGTCGCTGCGGCTCAGTGACGGTGAGAAGGCGGTGCTCTACTACATCGGCGCGGTGCAATATGCCATGCCCGATGCCGTCATCCTGGTTGACGATCCCGAGACCTTCATCCACAGCAGCATCATGCGCACGTTGTGGAACGTGCTGGAGCAGATGCGCCCCGACTGCACCTTTATCTACAACACCCATGACGTGGACTTCGCCAGTTCACGCATCGACAATCAATGTGTGTGGGTCAAGGAATTTGACCCCGAGGCCGAGGCGTGGGACTATGAGGTGATGAGCAGCAGCCGCAACCTGGACAATGCCCTGCTCGACCTGCTGGGCAGCCGCAAGCCTGTCCTCTTTATCGAGGGGGACGACAAGCACAGCATCGACTCCAGGCTCTACCCGCTCATTTTCCCCGAGTACACGGTCAAGCCCCTGGGCAGTTGCAACAAGGTGATTGAGACGGTGCGCTCCTTTGGCGACCTGCAGAGTTTCCACCAACTGGACAGCCGCGGCATCGTGGACCGCGACCGCCGCAGCGAGGAGGAGGTGGAATACCTGCGCAAGAAGAACATCCTCGTGCCCAACGTAGCCGAAATCGAGAACATCTTCATGCTCGAGGGCGTCATCCGCGCCGTGGCACGCCACAAGCGCCGCAACCCCGACATCGTTTTCCCCAAGGTCAAGAAGCGCATCATCAACATGTTCACCCGCGAACTCAAGCAGCAGGCGCTCATGCACGTGCGCCATCGCGTCAAGCACGATGTGGAATTGCGCATCGACATGAAGTTCACGAGCATCAACGCCCTGGAGAACCACATGGTGGAACTGGTGAGCGAGATCAATCCCCGCGGCCTGTATGACCAGTTGTGCAGGGAGTTCCACACCTATGAGGACAATGGGGACTATGCCAGCATCCTCAGGGTGTATAACCAGAAACTCATGATCGGCGAGAGCAATGTCGCCACCCTGTGCGGTTTCAAGAGCAAGGACGATTACATCCGCGGTGTGCTCAATATCCTCAAGGGCGGCAGCGAGCAGGCAACCGCCATCCGCACCGCCATCAAGCAATGCTTCGGCCTGGAAGAGTGACCCACGGGAGTTTTCCGAGAACTCGGAGGTCTCTGAGAACTCCGGGAAATTATGCCAGATGATAAATAATGAGTACCTTTGTGGCGTTTTTTCTCGGACAGACTGATCATGAAGGATAACAAGGAAGCGACATTGGCGTTAGGGACCCAGCCCGTGGGCAGGCTCTTGTGGCAGTACGCCCTGCCTGGCGTGATAGCGATGACAGCGTCATCGCTCTATAACATGGTGGACAGCATTTTCATCGGCCACGGTGTGGGACCGATGGCGCTGGCAGCCCTGGGCATCTCGTTCCCGCTGATGAACATTGGAGCCGCATTCGGTGCCGCCGTGGGTGTGGGTGGCGCCACGTTGATGTCGCTCAGGCTGGGACAACGCCAGTATGACAAGGCCAACAACGTGCTGGGCAACATGGTCGCCCTGAACATCATCATGGGTGTGCTGGTGGGCATTGTATCGCTCATCTTCCTCGACCCTATCCTGACCTTCTTTGGCGCCAGCGAGCAGACGCTTCCCCACGCCCACGACTACATGTTCATCCTGCTGGTGGGCAATGTGATCACCCACCTCTACCTGGGCCTGAACGCTGCCCTACGCTCGGCCAGCAAGCCGCGCCAAGCGATGATCGCGACCATTGTCACCGTGGTGCTCAACACCATCCTCGACCCCATCTTCATCTGGCCCCTGCACATGGGCATCAAGGGAGCCGCCATCGCCACCATCCTGGCCCAGGCCATCGTCCTGTGCTGGCAGTTGTGGCAATTCAGCCGCCAGCGCGAACTGCTGCACCTGGAGTGGCGTTTCCTCAAGCCGGCCCGCAGCATTGTCAAGGACATCGTGAGCATCGGCATTTCTCCGTTTGCCATGCAACTCACCGGCTGTGTGGTGGCCATCTTCATGAACAATGCCTTGATGACCTATGGCGGTGATATGGCGGTCGGCGCCTACAGCATCGCCAACCGCCTGGGATTCATCTTCTTCATGGTCATCATGGGCATCTGCCAAGGTTTCCAGCCCATTGCCGGCTACAACTATGGTGCCCGCAACATGGACCGCGTCAAGCACGTGCTGCGTCTGACCATCACCGCATCGGTCATTGCGATGACCGTCGGCTGGGTCATTGGCGAGTTGTTGCCAGGACCGTGCACACGCCTGTTCACCGACGACGAGAACCTGATAGCCGTCTCCATACGCGGCATCCGCATCAACATGCTCGCCTTTCCCGTCATCGGCTATCAGGCCGTGGTGACCAACTTCTTCCAGACCATTGGCAAGGTGCGCATCAGCATCTTCATGTCGCTCTCGCGCCAGTTGCTGTTCCTGTTGCCCATGCTGCTGCTGTTCTCGTCGCTGTGGGGACTTGACGGCGTGTGGTTCTCACTGCCCGCCAGCGATTTTGTGGCCTTTGTCGTCGCCGTCATCATCATGCAGCGCTTCAAGTTCCAAAACAGGAAATAACCACCCAGATCGGATGGCAGAAGAATTGCAACGTTTTATTGCAAGTTGTAGGGAAAATTTGAGTAATTTTGTGGCATAATTCATGTAACCTGAAGTTGAGATGCCTTATTTTTCAGTGATAGTGCCGGTGTATAACCGCCGTGACGAGGTGGAGGACCTGTTGAGGAGCCTCACCCTGCAGACCGACAAGGATTTTGAGATCATTCTGGTCGAGGATGGATCGACCGACCCCTGTGAGGACATTGCCCTGCGCTACAGCAAGGAACTGGACCTGCGCTACTTCTACAAGGAGAACGAAGGGCGCTCCATCGCCCGCAACTACGGTCTGGAGCATGCCACAGGACAATACTTTATATTCTTTGACAGCGATTGCGTCATTCCGCCCGACTACTTCAAGACCCTGGGCCGGGAACTGGCCAACGAGTACGTGCCGTGCTTCGGCGGGCCCGATGCCGCAAGTGACGACTTCACCGATGTGCAGAAGGCCATCACGTTCTCGATGACTTCATTCCTGACCACTGGCGGCATCCGTGGCGGCAAAGTGCAGATGGAGAAATTCGTGCCCCGCTCGTTCAACATGGGCTATTCGCGCGAGGTCTATGAGAAGGTGGGCGGTTTCCGCGAGATGTTCAGCGAGGACATTGACATGAGCACCCGCGTTCGCCAGGCCGGCTTCAACATCCGCCTGATACGTCCCGCGTTTGTCTATCACAAGCGCCGCACGAGTCTCCAGAAGTTTGCCCGGCAGACCTACGTCTTCGGCATGTCGCGCATTACCCTGAAACTACTCTACCCCGACAGCCTCAAACTGGTACACTGCTTGCCCGCCGTGTTCCTCATCGGTTGTGTGCTGCTGCTATTGCTCTCGCTGTGGAAATGGTGGTTCATCTTGCCCATCCCGCTCTATGCGGCGATGCTGTGGATTGCCGCCCTGATCGAGACACGCAGCCCCAGGATCGCCTGCCTGGCAGTGGCATCCAGTTTCACGCAGTTGTGCAGTTATGGTTGGGGATTCATCAAGGCTTATGTGTGGAAAATCCTGCTGAGGCACGGCCGTGACATCAACGAGGAAGTGATGATGCGCAAGGGGAAGTGATAACAGCGTGGAGTGGATTGTCATATCCATTCCACCCTTTTTTATCCGTTTTATCCATGATGGAGGAGAAAGAGAAAAACCTGGTGGGAACCCGTAATATCAAGGAGACCGTCCCCGAGGAGGACCGTCCCCGCGAGAAGGCCAAGAAACATGGCTTCGGGAGCCTCTCGACCGCCGAGTTGCTGGCCATCCTGCTCAGGGTGGGCTCGCCGGGCGAGTCGGTCGTGGACCTGTGCCAACGCATCCTGCGCGACAATGACGACAAACTCTACCTCATCGCCCGCAAGGGCATCAACAACCTGGTAAAGAACTACCACGGCATCGGCGAGGTCAAGGCCATCGAGATACTCGCCGCACTGGAGTTGGCACGCCGCTACCAGCAGGAGGAATTCCAGGAGCGGTTCAAAATCACTTGCAGTGAGGATGCCTACAACTACCTGCGAGCACGCATGGAGCACCTCGACCACGAGGAAATCATGGTCGTCCTGCTCAACCACGCCAAGCAGGTCGAGGAGTGTGTGCGCATCAGCAGCGGCGGCACGGCCATGACCGTGGCCGACATCAAGATGATCCTGCGGCCCGCCATCGAGCGCCTGTCATCGGGCATCATCCTGGCCCATAACCATCCCAGCGACAATCCCAAGCCCAGCACGCAGGACGACCGCCTGACCGAACGCGTCCACCAGGCCTGCAAGGTGATGGACATCCAACTGGTGGACCACATCATCGTGTGCCGCGGCGGCCGCTACTACAGTTACAACGACCACGGCCGCCTGCTGTAATCCGTTAGAACATAACTAAATTCACTAAACGCTTACCGATATGAAAATCTTAAAATCAATGTTGCTCGCAGCAATTGCCATGCTGGTTGTCACCTCTTGCACCCAGAACAACCAGAAGAGCCAAAAGGAAGCCCCCCACAAGGTGCTGGTACTGTATTACTCCCTGACGTCGAACACTCGCGCCGTGGCACTGGAAATCGCCAAGCGCCTAGATGCCGACATCGAGGAGATTGCCCTGGTAGAGCCCTATGACACCGCATTCCAGGCCACGGTTGACCGCTGCAAGGCAGAACGTGAGAAAGGCATCACGCCCGAGATTAAGCCCTTGAAGAGCAACATCGCTGACTATGAAGCCGTGTTCATTGGCTATCCCGTCTGGTTCGGCACCTATGCGCCCCCGATTGCCTCCTTGCTCGACAAGATTGACTTGAGCGGCAAGTGGGTGGTGCCGTTCTGCACCTTCGGCAGCGGAGGGCTGGAGTCGAGCGCCAAGGATCTGGCCGAGAAGCAGCCCAATGCCAAGGTCTTGCCGGGCTACGGTGTGCGTGCCGCGCGCATGGATGCCATGCCCAAGGAGGTTGAACGGTTCCTGGACATGTATTTGGGGCAACCAACTTTTCAGCCGGCTGACTTTCCCGAACAGCATCCGATGAATGCCGATGAGGCTGCCATCTTTGACACCGCAGTCAACGGATATCCCATGCTCAATGCCACGGCTAAAACAGTCGCGTCCCGCACCGTTCCCGATGGAATCGAGTACCTGTTCACTGCCATGGACAAGCCCCGTGAGGACAAGCCAGGCATGCCCCCTGCCAGCGAAATCAAGGTCTATGTCTTAGTCGAAAAAGACAAGGCCCCCGTCTTTACAAAGGTCGTTCGCTAGAATTCTCCGAGAACTCCGAGAACTCCGAGTGCTCCGAGTACTCCGACAAGTCATCCGGGATGCTCGGCGAGGTAGCGCCACAGCGGGGCCGCCATGAGGGCCTGCAACTGCCGGTTCTCGCGCAACATCGACTCGATCTCGTCACGTGACAACAGCAGCACGGCAATATCCTCGCCGGCATCGAGGTGCTGATCGCCGACGCGTTCCACACCATCGGCCAGGAAGCAATGGGTGATGTTGTCACAGATGCTGGGATTCTGCCCCACCGTCATGATCTCCTGCCACGTGCCCCCGCCGTAGCCGGTTTCCTCGAGCAGTTCGCGCCGGGCGGCGTCGATGGGCACCTCGCCCTGCTCAACCACACCGGCACACAACTCATCGAGCACAATATCCATCGCGTGGCGGTATTGCCTCACCATGACGAACTCTCCCCTACCCGTGATGGCAATGACATTGACCCACTCGGGGTACTCCAGCACATAGTGTTCGGGGTTAATGCGTCCATCGGGCAGTTGCACTTTGTCGACCCGCGCCGTGAGCCATGGCCGCTGGATGATGTAACGGCTCTCGAGCGTGGTCCATTTCTTGATTTCCTTTGCCATAGAAAAAAGTCATTCGTTTTAATAATATAACGAGGAAAGCCACCAATAAGTGCGCCATTCCAAAAAAAACCGTACCTTTGCACTCGTGGAAGTACGGACAATCGTCAAGAAGGGACGCCAGGAGAAGGTGTGGTTTGCCATCCGCGTGACCTATAACCGCGAACTCAAGGTCAAGGCTGACCTGGAAGCGCGCGGCATCACCTGCTTTGTGCCCATGCAGTACCGCCGCGAGGAGCGAGGCGGCGTGATGGTCAAGAGGCTTGTGCCCAGCGTGCACAACCTCATCTTTATCCACATCACCCCCAGCGAGATGAAGCAATACAAGATGTCGACCGACCTGCCCATCCGTTACATCATGGACCGCGAGACGCGCAAGCCCATCACCGTGCCCGCCCGCGAGATGGACAACTTCATCAAGGTGGCCGGCACCTATGAGGAAAAACTCATCTACCTCAACCCCAATCCGGGAGACTTCAGCACCGGCGAGCGCGTGCGCATCATCGGCGGCATGTTTGCCGGAGCCGAGGGCGTCTTTGTCCGCGTCAAGGGCGACCGGCGCGTGGTCATCAATGTAGAGGGCCTCGTGGCCGTGGCCACCACATTTGTACATCCGTCGATGATCGAGAAAATCACCGACCCCGAACCCAATAGACTAGACAACGCATTATAGAGCACAATGAACGAGAATAACCAGAAAGTCGCCCTCATCACGGGCATCACGGGCCAGGACGGTTCCTATCTGGCCGAGTTCCTGCTGGACAAGGGATATGAGGTGCATGGCATCCTGCGCCGCAGCAGCAGTTTCAACACCGGGCGCATCGAGCACCTCTACCTCGACGAGTGGGTGCGCGACATGAAGCAGCGCCGACTCATCAACCTGCACTACGGCGACATGACCGACAGCAGTTCCCTCATCCGCATCATCGAGAAGATCAAGCCCGACGAGATCTACAACCTGGCTGCACAGAGCCATGTCAAGGTATCGTTTGACGTGCCCGAATACACGGCCGAGACCGATGCCGTGGGCACCCTGCGCCTCATCGAGGCCGTGCGCATCGCCGGACGCGAGAAGACGACCCGCATCTACCAGGCCAGCACGAGCGAACTGTTTGGCAAGGTGCAAGAGGTGCCACAGCGCGAGACCACGCCGTTCTATCCCCGCAGCCCCTATGGTTGCGCCAAGTTGTACTCCTTCTGGATCATGAAGAACTACCGCGAGAGTTACGGCATGTTCTGTGCCAACGGCATCCTGTTCAACCACGAGAGCGAGCGCCGCGGCGAGACCTTCGTGACGCGCAAGATCACCTTTGCCGCCGCACGCATCGCCCACGGCCTGCAGGACAAACTCTACCTGGGTAACCTCAACGCCCTGCGCGACTGGGGATACGCCCGCGACTATGTGGAGTGCATGTGGCTCATCATGCAGCAACCCGAACCCGACGACTTTGTCATCGCCACTGGCGAGTGCCACTCGGTGAGGGAATTCTGCACACTGGCCTTCCGCCATGCCGGCATCGAACTGGAATGGCACGGCGAGGGCATCAACGAGAAGGGCATTGAACGCGCCACCGGCCGCGTGCTCGTCGAGGTCGATCCCAAGTACTTCCGGCCCGCCGAGGTCGATCAACTACTGGGCGATCCCACCAAGGCCAAGCAACAACTCGGCTGGAATCCGCAGAAGACCTCATTTGAGGACCTCGTGCGCATCATGGTCGAGCACGACATGCAACACATCAAGAAGATCTATCACATCCAGTAGCATGAACAAAGACGCAAAAATATATGTGGCCGGCCATCGCGGGCTCGTCGGCAGCGCCATCTGGAATAGCCTGCAGCGCAAGGGATACACCAACCTCATCGGCCGCACCCACCAGCAACTCGACCTGATGGACAGCGTGGCCGTGCGCGAGTTCTTCGATCAGGAACAGCCCGAATACGTCGTGCTGGCAGCCGCCCATGTGGGCGGCATCATGGCCAACCTCAAGTACCGCGCCGACTTCATCTTCCAGAACCTCGCCATCCAGCAGAACGTCATCGGCGAGAGTTGGCGCCACGGGGTGAAAAAACTGCTCTTCCTGGGCAGCACCTGCATCTATCCCCGCGAGGCGCCCCAGCCCATCGGCGAGGACGCCCTGCTCACCTCGCCACTGGAATACACCAATGAGCCCTACGCTATCGCCAAGATCGCCGGCATGAAGATGTGCGAGAGTTTCAACCTGCAATACGGCACCAACTACATCGCCGTCATGCCCACCAACCTCTACGGCCCGCGCGACAACTTCGACCTCGAGACCAGCCACGTCATGCCCGCCATGGTGCGCAAGATGCACCTGGCCAAGATGCTCAACGAGGGCAACCTTGACGGCATCCGCGCCGACCTCGACCACCGTCCCGTCGAGCACATCGACGGCAAGGCCACCGACGACCAGATCATTACCATCCTGGAGAAATACGGCATCCTGCCCGATAGCCTGCAGTTATGGGGCACCGGAGCACCTATCCGCGAATTCCTCTGGAGCGAGGACATGGCCGACGCCAGCGTCTATTGCCTCGAGCACATCGACTTCATGGACGTGCGCGGCACGGGCGACGAGGTGCGCAACTGCCACATCAACATCGGCAGCGGCAAGGAAATCACCATCCGCCAGTTGGCCGAACTCGTCAAGCACACCGTCAACTACCGCGGCACCATCCAGTGGGACAACACCAAGCCCGACGGCACCCTACGCAAACTCACCGACGTGACCAAACTGCACACCCTCGGCTGGCACCACACCATGGAACTCGAGGACGGCGTCCCCGCCCTCTACCGCTGGTACCTCGACAACTGACCGCCACCACCCCCGCCACGAGGGCAGGCCGTCATCAGGAGCAGGAGCCATAACTGAATCATAAAGAGGTCCCCAAAAGTTTGTCCAACTTTTGGGGACCACTTCACAGCAGGTGTGAGGGATATGCTTTTTTACTATGAGGCAAGACCCTGCGGGGCTAATGCTAATTACACGAATTATTTATCAATATTTTTCGTGAAATACGTTTTCATTAGTGAAATTAGCATTAATACCAATGATTGGCCAACGGCTATATCATTCCCTTAACTATTCGGTCTGCAGTAAGTGAACGATAAGTCAAGAAAACCGGGCCGCATCGCAACTTTAGCATTCAGAATTTGATTATCCCCGCAATACAAAATGCTCCAGATATTCTAATCAGCACACAAGACCCCAGGAAACAATCCCGAAAACCGCCCCAACAGCACACTAAACATCAGCCATTTACACCGCCAAGAAATTTGGCACGGTTATTGCAGATATAGATATGAACTCATAATTTTTGGAGGTTTTTTAGGGTTAAACATGATTGTCAGCATCCCTCGTGAGAGTCGTGCTGATTTTTTTTTGCGGCTGCGGGGAGGGGTACTAAAAGGAATATTAGTAATTTTGCCAGAAATAAATGACTGAAGGACTATGACCGAGAAAGAGAAAATGCTGGCTGGACTGCCTTATAGCGCGGTTGATGCGCAATTGCTTGAGGAGTTGAACGCGTGCAAGGACGTGATTCACCGCTATAATGAGTTGCCGCCCTCGATGATGGCCGAGCGCATCCGCATGCTCATGGAGTTGCTGGGGCACGTGGGGGATGACCAGATCTTGATCAATCAGCCGTTCTATTGCGACTACGGCAAGCACATCAGCGTGGGCAAGCGGTTCTTTGCCAACTTCAACTTCACGGTGCTGGACGAGGCGCGTGTGACTATCGGCGATGATTGTTTCATCGGTCCCAATGTGAGCATCTACACGGCCTGCCACAGCACTGACCCGGTGGAGCGCAACTCGCGGCGGGAGTGGGCGCTGCCGGTGACCATCGGCGACAATGTGTGGATCGGGGGCTCGGTGACCATCCTGGCGGGCGTGACCATCGGCGACAATGTGACCATCGGTGCCGGTTCGGTGGTGACGCGCGACATCCCGTCGGGTGTGGTGGCGGTGGGCAATCCCTGCCGCCCCATCAAGGCCATTTCTTCTGCCGACTGATGCATCGGGAATAATGCAACAAATGCCGTTACAATCCTTGCGGACCATAACGGCTTGATGCGTTGTAGAGTAGCGGGCCACGGCCCGCAACGTCACTTACAGCGTGGGATTACTTGTAAACGGTATCGCTTACGGTGAGGCTGTAACGACCCTTAGCGCGGCGACGGGCCAGAACCTTGCGGCCGTCGGCGGTGCGCATGCGATGACGGAAGCCATGCTTGTTGGCTTTCTTGCGGTTCGAGGGTTGGAATGTTCTTTTCA
>Ga0310695_10001984_pt1 | contig 45148 bp, 53 predicted proteins | sample RumenRJG_04DNA_FD_203882 | JGI IMG/M metagenome (GOLD analysis project Ga0310695, IMG submission 203882) | Bovine rumen microbial communities from Lethbridge, Alberta, Canada - RJG_04 (v2) (version 2) | ecosystem: Host-associated > Mammals > Digestive system > Stomach > Rumen | place: Canada... | reverse complement strand
TTCATGAGTTGGAACAGGCTGTTGACGAGTATTATTCGTTGTTCAATGCTCCAAACACTTGGCTTAAGTCTTTATGCTCTTTTAAATTTGACAATTATTAGGTATTTTAAATTGTCGTTTACTATACCTTCTCCACTGTATCATGGAGAATAACTATAAGAAATACGAAAAGTTTCATCTGTGGGATTTTGTGCAGGAGGAAAAGGCAAAGGGCAATATCCGCCATGTGGGATTTTCGTTCCATGCAGGTCCGACGCTCCTCGATCAGCTTCTGACGGAACATCCCGAAGTTGAATTTGTACAGCTCCAGCTCAACTATGCCGACTGGGAAAATCCTAAGGTCACTTCCCGTGCAAATTACGAGGTCGCAAGAAAGTACGGAAAGAGAATAGGTGTAATGGAACCTGTAAAAGGCGGTGCATTAGCAAATCCGCCGAAGGAAATAAGGGAAATGTTCAGTATGTATGCACCGGATATGTCGCCGGCATCATGGGCGATAGGTTTGTTGCATCTCTTGACGGCATACTTACCGTTCTTTCGGGTATGTCAAATATTGAGCAGATGGCGGATAATCTGTCCTACATGAAGGACTTCAGACCGCTTAACAAGGACGAACAGGAGATCATTCACAAGGCACAGAAGATCATGGGTGCATCAGCCGTTATTCCCTGCACAGCCTGCCGCTACTGCACAAAGGGCTGTCCGCAGCAGATACCGATACCGGATATATTTGCGGCGATGAATAAGCGTATCGGCAGCGGTCAGCTTGAGGAGTCAAAGGCAGATTATGATAAGTTGACATCAAACGGCATAAAGGCATCAGGCTGTATCGAATGCGGTCAGTGCGAAAGCGTATGTCCGCAGCATATCAGTATTATTGATACGCTCAAGGAATGCAGCAGGACTTTTGAACGCTGATTGCAAATACAGAGAAGTATTACGGAAATCTGAATAGGGTAGACTGAGAGACACTTCGTCCCTCAGCCTCCCATTGCACCGTACATACGGGTCTCGTATACGGTGCTACATGAATACAGATGTTACTGCAATTAACTGAGATAGTAATTCAGAGGGTTGACCAAGGCAGGTCTGCCCTCTTTCTTGTTTGCTTTTTCCAAAACTTTCGGTGAAAGTAAATAGTTCACGACATCCATAGAGCATCGTCTATATAGTTCAAGCCTTGAATTTGCGACCTTGAATATATCTTCATCTGACATATTGCATTTACACATTCTGTTCAGCTTCATCAGATCACGATATATCGTTTTCGGTCGTTTTCATTGCTTGATAATGATTACTCTCACCTTGTGCCTGAGCCACTGTCCGAACTCATCAAGAAAGCTTTTCATACTACCTATCCGGTAGTAATTTATCCAGCCCCTTACTACCTGATTGAGTTTAACAAATGTAACTGCTAAAGGTCTGGCTGCCGCCCGTTTCCTGACAAGAATTTCTTTGCACTTCTTGTAAAGTCTTTTCTTCCTGTCATTCAATGGATTACATTTCCAGCCATTTGTACCTTTCCAAAAGCCAAAGCCTAAAAATTCACTTTTCATAGGTCTTACGACCTTTGTTTTGGTGGCACTCACTTTCAGAAATAACTTTCTTTCAAGCCAACTCGTTACAGATTTCATCACCCTATCCGCCGCCATTTCACTTTTGACGAATATGTTGACATCGTCTGCATTGTCAGGCATGTTTATGGTAGGATTTTCACTTACGGAGCTTATTGTTTCGATATGCATATCCGGTTTTATGTTTTTTGCTTCGCTGCCGTTTGCGAACAACTGTCTTGACTATCTTGTAAGGATAAATATTCCTGATGAATTGCAGGGACGAGTATGGGGACTTGTAGGATTTATCTCGCAGATAGGATATATTGTAGCATACTCTATATCAGGTGTTGCTGTTGATATTTTAGGTGTTGTTATCGGGCAGGGCGTTGGCAGAGGTGCGGCATATGTTGTCCTTATCTCAGGAATATGCCTTTCTGTAATAGCCCTCAGCATACCGCTGTTCGGAAGCATCAGAAAGCTGGAAAATTCAGATAAATCAGCAAAAAATCAACAAACAGAATAAAAATACAGGCACAATCAAGCCAGTTAATTTCAGGCTTGGACTGTGCCGTTCTGTTTTTATGCTGAGACTTCATACGAATACTATGAGGACTATTCCCGTAATTAAAATTGATATTCCGACCACAAATTCCACTAGCCCGATGCGTTTTGCGTAATTCTCATTTTTCCGTCCTGCTCTGAAATCTGATTCAAAACCATTGATGAGATTGTACTTCTTGCGGAAATAAATGAAATAGCCAAACAAAGTAAATGCCAATCCGAGTAAAACAGCAATTATTTTAAGTATAATCATAACTTACCTCCTGACATCCAAACCACAGTCACAACACCCCGACATCTAAACAGAACACTCAACTCTCCAAAAAATCGGTTGATATGTTCCCACAATTGTCAGTGCCACTCATCGTGCTGTTCGCTGTACTCGCTCATGATGTCTGAAACGCTTCTATTCATAAAATACTCACCGTACTTTTCCCATTCAGATTTCTCATTTTGGGAGAGGCGGCTCGCCGCTGACATCAATACCACTGTCTCAACATGGCACGATACCTCGAAATGAATGTCGGCGTTCGGGGGAATATATCTACCCTACAACTGGTTTGACATATCATAAATTATTCTCTGCCATCGGGCTTCTGCATATATTGCCGTGGCAGATGAACATAACTCTTATCATATAAAATTCCTTTCTCAGATTGCTGTAAAAGGGCATAAAATGCCGCATTCTGCGAGGGTGTCGGGGTAGTGTGTTTACTTTGACAGAGTGGGGCGAAAACTACAATTCTTTGCAAAACAGGGCAAATCAAGGAAGTCGTTAGTAGTAGAATCGTAGTAAAATGAGGGGTATGTTACTACTAATGGATTATACATTGAAAACTCCTTTTGAGTATGTTGACCATCCGCCGGTTATGATAATGCATAATACAGCAAGAAATAAATTAATCGCTATTGGAATAAGCAAATATATCCTTCCTTTGTTCAGAGTTTTCCTAATAACATATATATTTGAAGGTAAAGCCAAGGCAAGCCAAAGAAGCAACTCAAAACAACCCAACATTACAGAAACATCCGTTTCTGAGCCTAAATCGTAGCTATAACCTTTTGAATGACCGGTAATATCAAGAAAAATCCAAGCAAAACATATCGGAAACGTAAAAGCAATAACATTTGTCCAAAGAAAATTCAAACCATAAATAACTTTTCTTTTCATAGTTAGTTACCTCTCAGGCGCATTTTTAATACCATACCATTATACCACACCTACCCGCCCACGGCTACCCTTTTTCGCATTTTGTAAAAGAAAATGCCCTGCCGGCAGCGGGCAGGGCTGAGTAGATGGGGGATAGGAGAGGGGTCACTGCGCAGCTGTAGTTCTGTTTTTCTCGATCCAGCTGACAGCGAAATCTACAAGCTCCCTTTGCTTCATCAGACGCAGGGATGCATCCCCCAACGCAGCCTTCTTTACATCATGCGCTTCTTCAAAAGCTGAGCCTATCTGTTCAAAATCCTCGCCGTCAACATAAAGAGTGTCATAAGCCTTCCATACTCTTTTTCCGTTTTCTGAAACCGCGCTGTGCTCAGTGCAGAGATGCTTGCCGGGATATTCAGCTCTTGCATCGGCAAGATGAAGCGAGGTGTTTTTGTCATATCCCACACCAATAAGAAGCACATAGGCATCAAGCTCATAAAGCTTCCCCACAGGCGAACCGTCTCCGAAAATGTTCGACAGATCATGCTCCTGTGTCAGATACTGCGCATATTTCCCGTATGCAGCGACTGATCTTGCCGGATGATCGCTGCGGATAGCTCCCTTCCACTGCCTGAACATCTCCGCAACTGCGCCCATGGTATTCGTGGGTGTGATATTCCTGTCATATGCCGGCCAGTTATCCCGTATTGCCTGCCAGCTCTCCTTGCCGACATCCCAGTGAACACCGGTTTCGGGATCAAGATTCTTCCACGATTGTGTGGGCATCATAATGGTTCCGTCCTTGCCAACGGCTTCTATCAATGCTTCGATCATTGTCTGAGCGCCGCCACAGACATAGCCTATACTGCCGAGAGATGTATGTACCATGATAACCTGTCCGGGTCTTACTCCAACCTTTTCAAGCGCGCTGAGTATATCTGATTTAAGTATTAATTTTTTCTCCATTTTATTTATCCTTTCTGCTAAGCAGCAATTATTTTATTTGATGTTGTACTATCGCTTACAAACCTGTCAGCTTTGCGTCTGTTATGTCAGTTCAGCCTTCGTACACTTTGTCCTATCGTGAGCTTTACCGGGATAGAAAGATTTTCAGTTGTTTCGCTGTGATCTATCATTTTCAGCAGCAGCGATATTGCTGCCTGCGCGCGGAGCAGATTGTTCTGCGCAATGGTGGTCAGCTTGGGGGTGATCTCAGAAGCTTCTCTGCATCCGTCAAAGCCCACTATTGAAATATCATCAGGTATTACTAAACCCTGACGCTGGAAAAAACGCATCAGCTCTATTGCATAATAATCAGATACAGCAAATATGGCTGTGTATTCTTTCAGCGTATCGAGTTCTGAGAGATAGAACGCTTCTCTTTCCTTCGCTCCCATGGGTATTTTCAGAAAATCCGCCTTGCAGTTCAGCCCCTCGCATAATCCCTTATACCTCAATAGATCCATGCATATATCGTTATCGGCAATGCACAGAACATGACTGTGACCCATACTTCTGAGGTATTCGCCAGCCTGCCTTCCGCCGCCGAAATCATCTATGGTAATATTTCCGAAGCGATTCTGGACATCGGCAAATCCGTCATATATCACAAAGGGAATACGAATATGATCCCGCAGATCCTGATATTCATCCTCGCAAAAGCCGATTATCACAATACCGTCCAGATTCCACATGGAAGCAAAATTTACGACCTCCGTAATTTTTTTCGCTTTTTTCAGCATCATAAAATAACCGCTTGTTTCTATTTCATCCGACAGATGATTGATCGCGGCTGAGATAAACGGATCTTCAAAGGTATGACCTTCATATTTCGGATGGTCGTTTACGATAACGCCTATAATTCTGGAATTATTCCGCGCAAGCAGGGTTGCAGCCATATCAGGAATATATCCTCGTTCTTCAAGCTTTTGCTCCACCATTTTCACTGTTCTGTCGGAGATCTTTTTTGTTTTGCCGTGAAGAACATTAGATACCGTTGCTGTACTTACGCCAAGCTCCTCAGCAATATCTTTTATCCGCACCTTATTTTCATCCCACATTTGTCCGCCTCCGTTTCTGATTTTTCATACTGTGATAAGTATAACATACAGCATTGCAGCATGTATATACCTTTTGACTGACCAAAGCAGAAATACTGATAAAGCATGGCTCAGGGCATTAAAGCAGAATATCAGATTCAGGATTTTATCCCTCAGCCATCTGATTTACTGCATCAGAAATCTTTTGTAAAGCTCCCGACAACACTAAATCTTAGTCATTAAAGCCTGGCTTACCAAGGGGGTTAAGGAAAGGGGATTCCAAAAGGGGGAAAACTCAAGGGGGACACCCCTTGTGGTTTCCACCTTTTGTCTCACCAAAGCAGAAATGCAAATGAAGTATGGCTCAGGACATTAAAGCAGAATATCAGATTCAGGATTTCACCCCCTCAGCCATCTGATTTACTGCATCAGAAATTTTTTTGTAAAGCTCCTGACAACACTAAATCTTAGTCATAAAAGTCAGGCTTGCCAAGGGGGTAAAGGAAAGGGGATTGCAAAAGGGGGAACCCCTTGTGGTTTCCACCTTTTGACTGACCAAAGCAGAAATACTGATAAAGCATCACTCAAGGCGTTAAAGCAGAACTGTCAAACCCGTTAAATCACCCGCAACGAAGATTGTAAGTTTCACGGATTCAGGTTACACGAATGACCGCCTTACCCTCCGTTCCCGGTTAAGCATCTTCAGATCCTTTTCATCCATTTCCTTCTTCTGAAAACGCTCCATGACAGTATCAGACGTACACATTCCTCCATCGAAAGAATGAAATATACAACGGGTATCGGGAGCTTCCATACATAGGCGCTGAGCAGTGCCAGCGGAACGCCGACGCCCCATGTGCCTGTAAGCTCGATTATCATTACGATCTTAGTCCGCCCGCCGCTTTTGATAATGCCGCCGCCGATTATCATATTAAGAACCTTGACAGGTGAAACGACTGCAAACACAAGTAGAATCTGCTGCGCCACAAGCTTGACATATTTTTCTACATTGTAAGCGTCCGTATAATATTTCATTGAATAGACCAGCGCTACCGATAATATAAATGACCCGATAAGTCCATATAATATCATCTTTTTTGATTTTTCAAAAGCGGAATCAAAGCTGCCCTTGCCAAGCTCCTTGCCGATCAGTATTCCTGAAGCCTGCGCCAGACCGCTGAGCGCTCCTATCATAAGCCCCTGTATCGGGTAGGTAAGCGTCATTCCTGCGCATTCAAGAGTACCAATATGACCATAGACGGAAGCGTAAATGTTTTCGCTCAGGCTCCACATAAACTCGGTCACAAGTATCGGCAGCAGAATAGCAATATATTTTCCGTAAGACATCTTTGTAAGCTTTACGGAGAAGCTCAATTCCGATCCGTTCTTTCTGCAGACAACGATCAGACTCGTTACCAGCAGAAGCGTATTGAAAAGCTGTGAAATAACGGTTGCAATGCCTGCGCCGTCTGCTCCCATTGCTGCGAACCCCAGCCTGCCGAAGATCAGAACATAATTCAGCCCGGTATTGACAGCGTTTGCCATAATGCTGAAAATAAGCGGCAGGACTGCTTTTTCCATACATCTCAGGCGCGTAGAGATCAGCATATCTATAGCATATGGTAAAAAGCCGAAGGAAATTATCATCAGATATCCGGAAGCTGTATTCACCGTTTCGCTATCGGTGGAGTACAGTCCCATAAGCTGAGTCGGAAGCAGCAGGCACACGGACATGAATATTACAGCGATCACTACAGAAATGGCTGTGTTCAGACAAAAGCTGCGGTTCACTTCTTTTTCATCCCTGGCACCGATATACTGTGAGATCATAATACCCGCGACTGAAACCACCGCTCCGATGACCACACCGTACAGAGAAGAAAGCTTTCCGGCAATACCCACGGCAGCGATACTTGTGCTTCCTAAATTACCAACCATTATCTGATCAACAATGCTGAATGATGCCTGGAGCATACTTTGCAGTGCAATTGGAATGGCAATTTTCGTTACCGAACGTAAAAATGTATCTGACCGCATAAACATCCCTCCGTATATCTTATTCAATGAGATTATAAAACGGAGACGGCAATGTTTCAATAGGTTAATCGCGTAACCTCGTTCAAAAATAGATTTACATTTTTATACACCATGTCACTTATTTCTTTATAAAAAAATAAGTGGACAAAGGGGCTGTCGCACAAGCTTAAAAGAAACGCAGTGCGGCAGCCCCTTATTTTTACAAAATATAGAGATCATCGAAACAGGGCTGTTTCCATTCATGATACCACAAAAACAACCGTCACGGTAAGCCCTCCGTTACTGATCTCGGCAAAAATATCCCCATTCATTTTACGCATCAGGGTGCGGCAGATATACAGTCCCAATCCGCTGCCGCTCTTTGGCTTTCATAATTCCGTTTCGGTTATGTTTTTTCACGATTTAATATTTCATTTGGAAGAAAACAAACAAAAATATCAGTCATAAGGTAAATTAAACTGAAACTGCAAAAATCTGACCATGTCCTTTAGAACGTGGATTTGCACCCGTTTGATTCGAGATACGTATTCTCAAATTTGATTGAGAACTATTTTTTCCTATTATTGTAACAGAAAAATTTCCGTTTTTAACAATGGGATTGGATGTAGTAGCCCAAACATCATCACCATACCAATGTTTTTCAACAATAGAATATATTACACTGGCTTTGGCAGTCCAACCACTAGAAATCATATCATTAGCTTGATAACCATCAATTCTAATTGCACCTCTATTATTCACGCTAAATATATCAATACCATAAATAGTACCATATAAATAACTGAATTCATACTCATCCTTTAAAATCCCAGATGCTTTTACAGAATTTATACTACCTTCCTTGTCAACTTTCCCAATTACTGTTTTGCTTTGTACAAAACCATTTTCAGAAAGATCATCTAATGTTATTTTGATAATAAATCCATTATCGTTTTCAATAACATTAAATGGCACAACAGCTTCATTACCATTTGAGAATTTTATTTTGGCAGTGACAATATTATTGTCTAGTTCTTCAAGAATATGATAGCTGGTAATAGCTTCTTCATTATAGGAATCTTTAAAAGCTTGACCACTTTCTATATAATCCACATAGGAACGTTCATCGTTGTTCAATTTGGATAATTCTGTGTCTGATGTCAATTCGTATCTTGTGTCATATGTATACTTATACGCTTCGTCAAGTTTTCCATCTCTCAAATCACTTAAATAAGTATTTAAGAATAACATTGCCGGTGTATATTTTTGATTTTCTGATTCGGCACTAGCCGATACAACAGTAAGAGAGCAGATTATGGAAACTGCCACGATGGATGATAATAATTTTTTTATCATAAATATCCTTCTTTCTAAAAAATATATATCAACAGGTAGTTTTGTGCGCACTACAAACTTTCTGTCGAAAACAGAATTATTATTTTTTAAATTTACAGAAAAATGTTCTGACAAAGGAAGATTTTGATAATATCTTATATATAAAATACCCGAGAGCAGCTCCTAAAACATTAATCCATAAGTCATCAATATCCGTACCTCGTGCTTGTGGCAATTGAAGCAGTTCTATTGAGAGTGTCATAATAAATGAAATCAGAACAGTCTTTTTCATAGATTCATTTTCCCATAACAGTGATATAAAAAATCCTATCGGGAGAAAAAGACAGATATTTCCAATGAAATTAATGATAAGATACATTGAATCATGGTTTAAAATCCACTCGTGATATGTATCAGAAAAAATCTTTCCGGGAATCAGATTAATTTCTCCAAAAACATTTTGATTAATAATAAAATTTGTTGTATTTCCGTATTCAATTTTAGGAATGAAGGTTTGTGAAGCAACTCCGACACAAAACATCACAAAAAGCAATAACCCCACTTCGTGAAACCAGTTTTGAGGCTTTTTCTTTCTGATTAGAAAGGTAATAACCCTGATGATAACGATAAACGGTACAGAACACAGCATATAGGGAATACCATTGAAGATGTACTCAAAAATTCTGTTCATATCAGTTTTTCCTTTCTTTGTATTGTATCCATTCTCTGACAATCTCTTCATGCCTGCTGACAGACAGAACTAAACCAATCAGTATCAAATCAACAACTGTAAATACCCCTCCGCTGAATAAAAACGGAATACATACTGACATTGAACCAAGATACCAAAAATTACAAATAATTGAGCAAAATAATTGAAAGGAAATAATAAAGGATGTCACCCCTGCTATCATTTTTCCGATTTCTGTTTTTTGTTTAGCTGCAGTATAGAACATTATTGTAAGCAGACCTACAAATAAAGCAATTACAAATCCAACACCAAAATAACCGTATTTATTCAAAATAAGAACAAACGGATAATTTTCTTTCAGAAATTGCTCTTTATCGTATATGATACAAAAATCACTGCTGCCTGATAGTTTTGACAAATGAACAGTATCAAAAATTAATTTTCGGACAAAATCATCACCTGTATTAATAAATGGTGATTTCAAGCGAAAAATCGTATACATAAACCACATTCCGATTACAACAACCGAACTCAAGCAAAACAGAATGACAATTTCTGTAAACGAGAGACTAAAACAATGTTTATGTAGTCCGAAACAGACGAGGATGATATATGTACTAAGAATGATTACCATTGCCGGTAAAGACGACAATAAAAAAGCAGCAAAAAAGGGAACAAGTGAGTAACAAGCAAAAATAAACATTCCGAACTTTTTGTACTTGTTTTTTACATGAGTAAATATCACTGTCAGTGATATCGGAAATAAAATCAAAATGTAAAATGTATAACTGTAACTTATGGTTTCAAAACCGTTTCTTGCTTCAAATATAAGCAGTACAACTGTTACAAATGTGTGTGTGAAATATATAGTGAACGGATGACGGAGCATAACAGTATAATCCCAGAAATAGAAAATAACTGTTAAACAAACACCGATAAGGATAGCTACAATCTGGTTAAAATGTAATATGTTTCCCGATAAATAGCTGATTCCTGTTCCTAAAATCAAAAAAGCAGCAGTAAGCTCAATCAAAAGAAAATTCACTTTTGGTTGATAAACCTCATCCAGCTGCATACCGATTGTGCGGGGATTACCCATGTCAGCAATTGTAGCAGACATTGCAGCATCTTCATCAAAACCATTCGCCATAAGGGCCTCTTTCCGATCCTCAATATGATCTGCTAATTCCAGCGTTGCAATTTTCCTTGCTCGTTTCCAACGAATATGACTTTGCACTTCACTGATATATTCCTCAGCCGACAAATATTGTCTCAATTTACCATTTCCCCCTCAAAGAACAAAATTGAATTGATTGCTTTGGAATATGACTCCCATTCGCTTGCTTTTTCGAATAAATAATTTTTTCCTTTTTCCGTAATATGGTAATATTTTCTTTTTTTTCCTGGTGATTTATCATTTGTATTTGCCTCATAAAAATCTACATAATTTTTGCTTTCAAGGTTATGAAGCAAAGGATAGAGCGAACCGGCAGATAATTTGAATGTATTATCGGATTGTTTTTCAAGCTGCTCAATGATCTGATAGCCATACATATCCCGATTTTCAAGCAGCTTTAGCACAAGCATATCAACATTTCCATAGGTTAATGTTTTATTTCCCATAAATTCCTCCTAAGACAAATATCGGATTTCGATATTTATTATATATCGAAATCCGATATTTGTCAAGTGTATTACAAGTGTATTAATTAGTTTTTTATTTTTTTATTTTAGATATCTCTGAATTTAAACAAATTTCTCTTTAAAATCCGCCCTCACATGATCGAGTAGGAGGGGGTGGCTAACCCCCGTCCTCTCACAACACCGTGCGTACCGTTCGGTACACGGCGTTTCGGTTGTTCAAAGATGTGCTTATGCCTTGCACCTCATATTCCTGACCCTAAGCGTTCTTGCCTTATTCTCGGTTTCCAACCTACCTTGTGGCAAGCAACCTCTTTCGAGCAACTGCTATCATTGGGTATCGGATAATCAGCGTCTGTCTTATCCCAACCGTCAAGCCCTTTCCTCCATCTATTTTCATAGACTTCTCAGGTACTACGGCTTGAGCTGACTTCTGCACGTTCAATCATACCTTGCGATATGGGTTACTAAGAAACAAAATTATTGTTCTGCATAGCGTACCGTGCAGACCTCCCCGGTTAAGGTGCGCAGTCTTTCCCTCCATCTATCTGCCACATCTACTCAGTATATCTTCGGATAGTTATTGGGCTTCAGTTTGTTTGGCAACCTTACCCGATATACCAAGCCTTATATGTGATTTCTGTTCGTCAGACCAGAGGTTTGCCATCCGGCTTCCTTCAGATTCCACCTCACGATGGACACCCTTGCCTTTGGCTGTAAGTTTCCCACTATCAGGGCACTTTACGGACTTTCACCGATTAGACTACGCCCATGCCGGGCGAACCAAGAAAACCACCACCGCTCTGATTTCAGGACGGTGGTGTTTGGTTTGTATCCTATTCAGTTTTATTTCTCCGTTAAGGACATCACGCTTTCGCAGGGCTTCCCCTCTTCAAAAACAGTCCACCGGACTGTTTTTGAATTCACCTCTTGCGGAGCGCTTGTGCAAGAGTGTTTCGCCGTCTGCGGACGGCGACTAAGGGGGACTTTCTCATGAAAGTCCCCCTTAGAACCCCGAAAGCGAACCGGCAAGCTGCCGGTGCCAACTTTGAACGCAGAAACTATTATTCAAACTGTCCGCGTCGTGCTCCTTACGGAGCGCTTTGGCTGTTGTATTCACGTCCTGACTATTGCTGCGGTGCGGCAATAAAATTTAAGCTTATAAATTTCAGAGTGAGCGTAAGCGAACACAAGCGCGAACTGGGAGCGCAGGCTCCGCGCCGACCGAAAGCGAATATTTACAAATTCTTTCGGCAGCCTTAATGCCGTCCACCGCCGCCGACATTATCCCGCCTGCATAGCCGGCACCTTCACCGCAGGGGTATACTTGACAGAGCTTTCTGACAGATAAAAGATCCTTTCACTTTTTATTGAATCAACACCAGGTAGTGCCGTAAGCCTGTCGTTCAGCTCCTCTTCCGCCTTTGTCCCGACTGTGGCAACGAAGTAATCCTTTACACCTGATATTTCAAAAAACTTATCTGTTGCAGACATTACCGACAGCATTGTATTGACGCTTGATGATACAAACATTACAGACAGAATCATAAATATCAGAAGAATTGTATTCATAGTTTTCTTTCTTTTCAGGTCGCGTTTCAATATACCGAGATACATATTGTTTTCCTCCTCTGTTTTACTGTAATTGAATTATAACAGGAGAATTATTAAAAAATCATTAAATGAATTATTTATTTTTGAGAAATACAAAAAATATCCATAAAACTCAAATGCAGCCCACCGGAATAATTCTCGGAGGCTGCATTTTTATGCGTTTATTCAAAAGTAATTCGATTCTTTTTTATGATATTTCACCTGACTCCTGCCGTGGTAGATGAATATTAAATCCGCATTCTGCGAGGGTGTTCAGGGTTTATAGTTACTTTGACAGAGTAGGGCAAAAGTTACAATTCTTTGCAAAACGGGGCAAATCGGGGAAGTCGTTAGTAGTAGAATAGTAGTAAAATGAGGGATGGGTTACTACTAAGGGTTTTTGTTGCAAAATAAACCAGAGTGTACTATACTGTTATCTCTATTTGATTTCCCTCGAAAGCTATAATACAGCTCTCATAATATCCATCCCCGGTTGTGCGAGGACCACTTATGACTTCATAACCATCGGCTTTTAGTATAGTTGTTAATTCCTCTACTTTTTCCTTACTCCCCACACTAAAGGCAACATGAATAAACCCGGTACGATTGATAGATTTCTCTAAGTCTGTCATTGCCGGCTTATTCATTATTTCCAATCTGACTCCATCGTCAAAGGAAATAAAGTAAGAACGGAAGTCAGTTTTTATATTGTGATACATTTTGTTTGCTTTTCCGTTCAGGTATTTGACAAAGAATTCCTTTGCTTGTTCCAAATCATTTACATACATCGCTATGTGCTCGATTTTCATTTGTATTCACCATTAGTTTCTGTTTATCCTATTATATCACATTCGTTACACACACGGCTATACTTTTTCGCATTTTGAAAAAGAAAAAGCCCCGTTTGAAACGAGGCTGGGAATCAAAATATTAAACTGATCTGAATAATAACTGCTCCGGTGGTGTGTCCGGCTTTTTCTCTATTTCCTTTCTTGCAAGCTCAAGGGCTTCTATGCGCTTAAGCTCGTCCGCCGCATCCTCAAGTCCGAGGTGCGTGTAGACATTCATGGTAACACCAATGTCGCTGTGTCCCATCAGGTATTGAAGAGTTTTCGGATTCATTCCGGATTTTGCCTGATTGCTGCAATAAGTATGGCGGCAGACATGCGGAGTGATATTCGGCATCTGTATTTTATATATAGCGTTGTAACGGTCAACCATGTTATTAAAACGATGCTCCCAGTGCATTGCTACAAGCGGCATACCTTTATCATCATAAAACAGGAATCCGCCGTAGCTGTCAATGAATTTCTCTACCGCAGGCGGCTCTCTGTCCTCAATGATCGCAGCAAAGCATTGTGCGACATCCTCCGTGATCGGCAGCTTTCTTGTGCCCGAGTTAGTCTTTGTTGATTCAACGATATACTCCATTTCGGAGGTACGCTGTAGCTGGTGGTCTATGTTGACAATTCTGTTTTCAAGGTCAATATCCTTGAGGGTCAGCCCGCAGAATTCTGATATACGCATACCTGTATGAAAAAGTATGTAAACTACCTCGTAATATTTGCAGTAGCAGTTATCATCATGCACAAATTTCAGAAACTGACGCATCTGCTCACGGCTGATTGCTTCTCTTGTCACGCTGTCATTTACCACCACCCCGGCAAGCTGAAAACCGAATGGGTTTTTATTCAATATGTCATCATCGACAGCCATCTGAAAAGCAGGACGCAGAACTCCACGCACGGTTTTAACGGTACTGTAGCCTTTTCCAGCATCCTGTAATCTGATAAGGAACAGCTTTGCATCAGATGTTTTGATGTGTCCGATTTTCTTTTCGGCAAAGTCCTCCTGATTCAGAAGATTCCGCACAAAGTTGTAATTTGCTCTTGTGCTGGGCTTTACACCTGTTTTTGTTGAAAGATAACGCTCCACAAGCTCTATGACCGTCATGCTTTGCCTTGTAGGGTCCATCTGAGCATCAAGGTCGTAACCTATTTGCTTTTCAAGTTCCCTCAAAGAAAGGCACGGCTTTTTTCCTGCCGGAAGTCTGTCTGTTGGCTCCAGTTTCCAGCTGTATACAAACTTTGCCTTGCCGTTGACATAATATTTGAATTGATACTTTCCGTCAGCCCTGATGGATTCCCCCGCACGGAGAACCCTGCGCTTTGAGTCTCTTCTCAAATTTCCTCTGATACCCATTACTTGCACCTCCTCAGTTCGGGATGAGCGTTCAGATATTTTTCAAAGCCAGCTTTAATAATCAGCTTTCTGCTACCGTAAAGAACGATAAAGCTGTGTTCTTTTTTCTCACTCAGCAGACTGTAAAACTTTCTTCTGCTCAGTCCGAAATATTCGATCGTTTCTGTCGGGTTTAAAATATCCTTGCTTTCTGGTGTTGTTCTCTTCATTGGAATTAACCTCACTTTCTGCCGTCCGGCGTAGTCTATATATCCCTCAAAAGGCAGAAAAAATCAACTACTTACGGCAAACAAAAGAAAACTATATCGTAGAAGTTTTGCAGATAAACTCCTCGAATTTTGTTCTTATTATGAGATATCGGTTTCCGCAGAATACGGAAAAACCGCCGAGATTATCCTCGGCAAGTCGACGCATTTTCTTTGTGCCGATGTTGAAATATGTTCCTGCTTCTTTGATGCTGAGAAGATATTTTTCGCTGATTGAAACATCCTTATCGTTTTTCTTGACCTCGTTCATAAATCATACCTCCGTTCAAAATATTCAGCAGACACCCACACGAAAAGATGAGTGTCTGCCTTATTCTTATTACTGATTTTTCATCAGTTCATTGACCCTTGCCTGCACCTTGCCGTAATCATATCCGGAAGAGATGAGTTTCTGCTTACGCTCGTCACCGTTGCCCCACTTACCCTGAATAACTTCCTTTGCAATCTCGTCCACGGATTTAAGAGTCTGATTTACCATAAGCTCGTTTACCCTTGCCTGAACTTTGCTGTAATCATAACCAGCAGCAATCAGCTTCTGTTTGCGTTCATCTCCGGCTGCCCACTTTCCGACAATGACCTCTTTGGCAAGCTCATCAACCGTTTTCTTTTTGACTGTGGTCGCCGTTGATGTGGTTTTCTTTTCAGTTGCAGTAGTTTTCTTTGCCGTAGTCTTTTTATACCCGTTAAATCCGCCATTCTTGACGATGTTCGGATAATCGGTATAACAGTAGTCCATATCCACATTTCCGCCGATGCCGTTGATTCTGCCTTCGGAAGAATACTGCCAGATACCGTATTTGTTCGCTGTGTATGTGCAGCGGTAGTTGTACTGTGCGACCCAGAGTGCATACTTTCCGGCTATAGCGTTTGAGATGTAATTGTTCAGGTAGTAAGTGGAGCAATACAGTCCGGCAAGGTAACCGTTCCTTTCAAGCTCTCCGCAGAAAGCCTTGATAACGCTGTCACAGAAGTTCCTGCCCTTTGCAAACTGGCTCTGCTCCTCAAGGTCGAAGTAGATGGGATACTCGAATTTCTTTCCCTTGATTACTTCCATGCAGGCTTTGGCTTCCTTGACGGCATCTTCAGCACTATCAGCGTAAGAATACCAATAAGCACCCACATCAAGCCCTGCGGCTTTTGCGTTCCTGTAATTCAGCTCAAAGCAGTTGTCATTCTGCCTTGTCTCCCTGCCATATCCGGCACGGATAATCACAAAGTCAATACCGCTTGCCTTGACCTTTGCAAAGTCGATATTGCCCTGCCATGATGATACATCAATTCCCTTGATCATTCTTATCGTCCTCCTCCTCAACTCTGTCATGCAGTTGCTCTAAGATTTCTTTCAGTTTCTTTGGAATAGGTAATCCCAGATGAGCTGCGTTTTCCAATAGTGATACACCTTCGTTTGAAAGATAGAAGAATATCACCGCCGTCCTGAGTACGCTGCCTGTGCCGATGACCTGCACATCGATGATGTTTGCTACACCAACAAGTGTGAAAATCAGCACCTTACGGCAGATACCCTTAAAACCGATCTTGCTGTTCAGTTTCTTTTCGCTCACGGCACACATTATGCCCGTGATATAGTCGATTGCGGCAAATGCTACGAGTGCAATCAAAAGCCCGTCACAGCCGCCGAGAAAATATCCAAGCCATCCGCCGAGTACAGTAAAAATAAACTGTATCGTGTACCAGAATTCCTTCATTAAGCATCACGCTCCTTCAAAAAAATGTATGAAAAAAGCGACAGATGACTGCCGCCTGATTCCGTAATTATTCTTCTTGTATTGTGTAAGTGATTTTCATAGTTTTATCAGCTGTTTTGATAACTGATGTTTCGAGATTATTTATCGTTGCAAGATATGGTGTCCACAGAAATAAGTTCTGCCTTGTAGAGTTTGCATAATATCCGCCAAAACTGAACAGATAAGGTCCGTACTGAAACAGTGGTGTGCTTGTATAAGTCCACGGCGCGCTGTTTGCTTTTCTGAAAACCTTGTCCTCTGTGTTTATGCGGAAGTCAGAACCTACTACCCAGTCACCTAAGTTTGCAAGCCACATAGAACCGCTGCGATAATAATCATCATTGCAGCTATACGCCGTTGCAGAACCGAGTGGAATTTCCTTTATATCTGCGGCATTTTCAATGTTTATCTTATAAACCTTTGTCTTATCGTAGGACACCATATACAGATAACCATTCTGCAAAACGCTCTGCACATTCCTCTGTGGATTATCGTTATAACCGCCGTGATAGCCTACAGCCTGACAAGTCACACCGTTCAGCGTCATACGCTCCTCGGTGAATGAAAAGTCAGATTTGTTGATTTTTATCTTTGTAAGGCTCGCATTTCCGCTTTTATTACCTCCGCCCCAGAAGCCGTACCAGTAGCCATCTTTACCGTCAAAGAAATCATAAGCACCTTCATTACTGCTCGGATTTGACATAACGAACATTGTCGGATTCAGCTTTATCTCAAACAGAACATCATAATTTGAGCCAAGCATAGTATCATTCAGACCTACAGCCGTAAAGCTCATTCTTATTTTCTGAATGATAAGCTCGTTACTGGTGTTGATGCCGATAGTCCAGAAATAGTTTTCTTCCGGATTTATCTCAACAGCATTTATATAAGCAGTTCTTGCCTGTCCGCTGCTCCCTGCACTGCGTGAGCGCATTACCCAGATACTGCCTGTGCCATTGTAACCATCTCCCATATATCCTACTCCAGCCCACTTATGCGTAAGAGCTACACAGGATATAGTACCGTTAGCCTGCGAGGTTGTGAAGTCCCACACGAATTTATATCCGTGTTCAAGCTGTTTCGTTTCCGTCAGGTTCATACTGCCACGCATTATATTTGTTGTAGCGTTGACATCATTTGACGCATACCCGACACACGGATTTGCAGAGGGTGCATAATATTTATTTGCATCTTCTTCAATGGTGTCGGAGAAAAGCAAAATGCCGCCGATTGCATTTTTACAAAGTGGGAGCATATTTCCGTTCAGGTCGTTTGTGTTGCCCTCAATGGTAAACAGCATACCATTGATATTGTGGCTGAAAAAATCCGCCATTACATTGGTGACAAGGTTAGTTTCCTTGTATTTTTCAACCTTACCTGTATGGACATCAGTCAATTCAATTTCAGTTATTCCTTTCAAGTGATCACCCCTTTAGTTCAGATAGTGTACTGTTATTCGATTCACAAAGCTGCCCTCACGCAAAGCAAACCTTATTTTGTACTGCCTGTCCGCAGCCGCTTCATTCCACGCATCCGTACCTACAGCTTTTATCGATTCCCGATTCATACCGCTTGTTTCCTCGGACAGCACAGCCCATCTGCCGTCAGTATATGCTTTCCATGTATTGCCGCCGTCAAAGGAAAAAGCAAAAAGCGTATTGTCATCGGAATCGATCTCTACACTCTCTATGCCTAAGATCGTGTTGTCATTCATCTCTGTATTTTTTGAATAAATAAGCTGCACGGGAGGTATTGCTTTCAGCTTCGCACTGATCGGCGGCAGGTCAATATCTGTATTCTGCCAATGATACAGAACAGGATTAGTGAGCTTTGAAAAGATAATATTTCTCGGAAAATCATCAAATCCATACTGCCGGAATGCAGCAGAATTAAGTTTTTTTACAGGTACTTCTTCAATATATGAAAATTTATCATATTCCAGATTTTCATCTTCAAATTCAAACTCATTGAATCCGCTATTCTGATAGGTGCTGTCTGTCAGAATATTATAAAAACAGGGCTTAACCTGTTCATCCACGCAAGGAACAAGGTGCAGACGCTGTTCTTCACCCTGCCACAGGTCGAGACTGTATACAGTTCCCATAAAGTATCGGCTGTCAAGCTGGTCTGCCGTATTCATCGTTCCTATTATCAGTTCGCATGATGAAGTAAACTCTGCATTATCAAATGTCATAATAGTGATACCATCACGCTTTAATCCGTCTTTTGACAACTCCAATGTAATCGAAATATCCTTGTAATCATCTACTTCCTCAGTAATATTCTGACCGCCATAAACACAGGTAATATGCTTGCTGTCAGTCAGGAACACACCAAACATATCTGTCTTTTCATCGGTTCTTGCTCCGAATATCGCAGTATTACCAAAGGTGGATGTTTTGAACGATACCGACAGCCGCATATCATTTCCGGGCAGAAGTCCCGTTCTGATACACTGCCCGCCTTTAAAAACAATTGAGTCAACAAATGCCTTGTTGTGCATCAGCCTGTAAAACCTGCCTGCTTTGTCAGCAAGTAGATATTTACTTTCAAAAGGCGGTGCGAAATCAATAACTGAATAGCTTATATCAAACTTCTTACCACTGCTGTCTTTATGGAAAAAAGAAATATACTGCTGCTGAGTAACTATAACGGCAAAATCCTGATTCATACTGCCGTTAATTCTGCTTGTACCAAGATATCCGGCAGCGTTGGGAGCCTTAATCAGATTCAGAAACATATCACCAGTTTCAAAGAAAAACCATTCATACACAAGCCTGACATCCTCAGTGGTATTATTATATTGTGCGTAGCCTTCCCAACGAAGTTTCAGAAATCGGATAGTTCCGAAAAGATTGCCTTCCTCACGATAAAAGTTATACAGTGACGCATCTCTCCGGCAAACAAGCAAATGCTCTGTTTTGTTTCCAAGCCCAATAAAGCTGTTATCACTGACATAAATATTTGATATAACCTTGCCGTTAAACTGAAACCAGTCCACACCCTGATATTGCAGAGTGATTCCGTCATATCGTGTATTTATAATCAGATGCTCCATGTTTTCAGTTGTATTCATAATTGAACGGACAGAATCATATATCACCACTGCGTTTCACCTCCAGACTGTCAATTCTCGCAAACTGCTCTGTATTTATTTCAATCCTGCTCATCCTGCCCTCGTCAATAATAACTTCGTAATTTGTAAAGGTATAGTCCGTCTGAAAGTCAAAGGTGGTTTCAGCCCTTACATAATCACGATTAAAGACCATTTCTGCACGGTCAGCAGGCTCTATCGTTTCAGTAACAACAACAGGATTCATCTGAGGCTGTGCGATAAAGTGTAGTGCTGTCAAGCGACCGAACCTTGCAGGAGTAAAGGTATCAACAAGTCCTATCGGTTCAGGGACTTCCGTATAAGGCTCAACAATATCAATAGCTTTACGGAAGGAAAGACTTCCGACATCAGCAACGGGTACAAACTTCTCCTCAAAGGAAAGACGGCCATCCCATACATTTCCGGCACTAAGTCCCTGACCGCTGATCGTACACAGAGCCTGCATGCGGTCAATAAAACCGGAACCGTTTGTTACAGATAAGCGAACCTTAAATGTGTTATATGCGTTTGCATCCAGCTTTGAGATCGGATAATAAAGATTGAGGATATGCTTACCGCTTTGCCAGGTTTCGATGGGATAGTAAGTATTGATGACATTGTCATTTATAACATAGGTCACTTTCAGCGTTGCCCTTCCATCCTCGTTCCACGATACGGAAATATCCTGATCGTTCAGTTTTCCGCTTGCTGTTTTTTGTACCTCGTCTGCTTTTATGTCAATAAGAATACTGCCGTGAAATTCCGCATCTGTATCGTCCTGAGAGGCAAATTCAAGACTGACTATCTCCGCATCATTTTCCCCGACAGTAAACGGAGAAGAATTCATATACGAATGAACCGTAATTTTTCCTACCTCTACGGAGTTTAGAAGTCCTGCGATATTCTTATCATTCTTGCTTTTCGCCTGTGATAATCGGGGATTTTTGCCGACACATTTCAGTGTTGTTTTTCCGTTTATCTTTACTGTCATTCCGGTAATAGCAGCTATCTGCGTATCGTCAGCGTGACCGCCGGAAAAGGAAATGACATCTCCGATATCAAGTGCCGGATTGCCGATCGTTTCCGAATCAAACGGCACATATCTGACTTTGGAAATGTCACTAAGGATGTTGCGTATTATTTTTTCTCTGGTATCTCTCAGTCCAAACTGTAACAAAGGATTAACACCAAGATTCATTGTCAGCCCGTCATCAGGAGTGAGGGAGTAATATTCCGCAGTAGTCGTTTTCTGATTGGTGGAGTTTACTGCCGTATATCGGGTAATAAAATCAGAAAAGCTGCTTGAAAACCGCTGCTTATCCGATACCTGCATAATAGGTACATTACCGTATTTTCGCAGTTCAAGCTGACCCTGACGGTTTATCTGACAGTAGCAGCCAAGAACCTGTGCTGTATAAAAAAGCAAATCACGCCAACTTTCAATATCGTTTTCACCGTAGATGCCGTAGATAAACTTTCCGTTGGGCATAGCTTCAATATCGGCTCTTGTGTGTGCAAAAGGCACTCTGCAATTCTCACAGGCAAGGGAGAATAAGTCAAAAGGAGTACCGGAGGAAAGAGTATTTTTGAAGCTCTTTTCAAAATTCAGCATACAGTCATACGCTTTTATTTCAAGCGTTTTTATGCTCCTGTTTGCTTCGCTTATCTCGAATATTCCCATAGGTATTTCTTCAAAATGACCGCCGACATCAAGGTGAAATGAAAGCGTGATTGTTCCATCCTCCAAGCTGTATCGGTCAATATCAGTGAAAAGGGATATACCCATCTCAGCGGCATAAACTGTACCAAGCTCTATCTCCGTATTGCCGCAGCATTGACGGGTAATGTATCCGCTGCCTTTAACGATATCCTTATTTTCAAATTGATACTTCTGTCCCTTTTTTGTGGCTATCTCTCCAGTCCAGAAATAACTGCGGCTGTTGCTTTGGATTGCTTTTATGAAGTTTTCTGATACAGGGTACATTGGTTTCCTCCTCTCTCGGGGTATAAAAAAAGAGCCGACATAAATCGACTCTGTAAGACTGTCTAATAGCTTTGTAGTACGCTTTTAATTTCATCCGTGGATAAGTTAAAATAATCGTATACATTATACCCACTCCACTGACTCCATTTGGCATCACCTGTTCCACAATGTTTTAAGCTCATATAAGCATTTGTTGGATGGATCAGTCCTTTTTCCACAAGAATTTTAAACTCATCATCAGTTATCCCAAACTTCATGCAAAAAGATTGCTTAGATACATTCACATACCTTGCTAATTCTCTGTAAGAGATTTTTTTCAGTAAAGCATCAAGCATATCCTGTTTCTTTGTATATGCTAATCCGCTTGTGTGGATTTGAAATTCAATATTATAAACACGAATTAGCCTATACATTTCTTTTTTATCTAATGAACTAAAGTTGCCTTTTGCAAGTATTTGTTGTCTGATAAACTCTTCTGGGTTGCTAAACCTATCCATATAATTTTCTTCAGCCATATTTGTTCCTCCTAAAACAAAAAATCCAGCAAACTTACTCAATCGAATTATACCATAAGAAAAACAAATACACCATACATAAAATCAAAACTCTTTCAGCGTGAAATCCACCGTCCACAATCCCTTATATGAAGTATCTTGTTCCAGCTTTGCTTTGAAACCGTCAATATACATTTCAGTTTCCTTAAGTGATAAGGTGTCCGTGTCAAAATACTGCACGGTCAACTTGTTTTGTTTTGACCAAAAAGTCATTTTTTTCAGCCACACAGCCGTTACCGTAAAAGAAACAGATATATCCACAACACCCTGCCGCACAACATCACGCTGTCTTGTTCCGGCTTCTGTTTCGCCGCCGGAATCAGATTCCACGGAGGAAAGCGTCAGGTCATAAAAATCGGGAAATGGTAAAAGCTCACCGTTGATTTTCAGATATTCTGTAAATGCCATACTACCTTCCTCCGCTTCTCAGATTTGCTCTTTGCTGAGCATTGACAATTATTTCATCAAGCATAGTGCCGCCGACATACACCGGAATAACGATATCACCGTTACCACCCATTGTGCCTCCTTTTGGAAAAGCCCCTTTTATCGCAGTTATCAGTTCAGTAAGATCGGTTTGAGATACACCACCACATGAAGCAGTAGCTGTGACTTCTGCGTGAGGACTTACGACCATATCAGCAGATACATTTTTCATTGCACTCTTTATCATCCCTCTACTGTTCTCGATACCTTTAGCAAGTCCCTTCATGAAGTCAGGCATCCAGCTCTCATAATCGGTAAGAGGTCCCTCATCCGGAACAGAGAAGTGAAGAAAAGAACGGATAGCATTGCCGACATTTGATGCAGCATCAGTTACCCAGCCGATACAGTTATTGATGCCGTTTACGATACCGGAAATCAAGTCCTTGCCCCAGTTAAACGCTTCTGATGCAAGGTTGCCCATAAAGTTTTTGACATTATCAAAGCCGCCTTTCACGGCATTATATACATTCGACATAGCGTTTTTTATGCCGGATAAAATATTGTTAAAAGTATTTGAAACAACATCCTTAATGCCGCCCACAACATTTGAAACTGTATTTTTTATATTGTTCCAGATGCTTGACACCGTACTGCTGATGCCGTTCATGATATTGGAAACCACTGTCTTTATCGTATTGAATACAGTGGAAATGACGTTCTGTATCGCATTAACAACAGTTGATACCGTGTTTTTTATCGTGTTCCACGCATTGGTGATAAAAGTCTGAATCGCCGTAATAATCGTTGTTATAACAGTTTTTATCGTATTCCACACGGTAGAAATGACCATATGGATAGCGTTCATCACGGTTGATATCACTGTTTGTATAGCATTCCAAGCCTTAGTCAGGAAGGTCTGTATTGCCGTAACGACTGTTGTAAATGTTGTTTTTATGGTATTCCATATGGTCGTAAAAAATGTTGATATAACAGTCCAGACTGTCTGTATGACCGTTTTTATTGTATTCCAGGCTGTGGTAAGGATAGTCTGAATCGCAGTTATCACCGTTGTAAAAATAGTTTTTATAATATTCCATACGGTAGTAAAATAGGCAGATATCAGATTCCAGATTGTTTCAATTACAGATTTTATCGTATTCCATGCAGTGGAAAGGATTGTCTGTATCACAGATACAATTGTTGTAAAAATCGTTTTTATTATATTCCAGACAGTGGTAAAATAAGCAGATATCAGATTCCAGATAGTTTCAATGACAGTTTTGATTGTATTCCATGCTGTGGAAAGAATGGTCTGTATCACAGTAATAACCGTTGTAAAGGTATTCTGTATAGCAGTCCAGATAGTCATAAAAACGGCGGCTATTGCATTCCAGACGCTTTCAGCAGTAGTTCTGATACCATTCATGATGTTGCTGAAAAATCCGCTTATTCCGTTCCATATATTATTGAAAAACTCGCTGACACCGTTCCAAAGATCATCCCAAGATATGTCGAACCAGCTAAGGAAGACTTCAAAAATCCCCTTAAACACATTCAGTATATTTTTGATATTGTTGACGAGGAAGTTCCACGCCGCCATAAAAATGCCTTTAACACCTTCCCATACCTGCTCCCAGTTTCCGGTAAAGATACCGATGAAGATATCAAGTATCGATGTTATCATATCAAGAGAATATGAAAGCATATTGCTTATGTATTGGAAAGCACCTTCCAGCACAGGTGCAAGGAATGAGCAGACTGTATCCCATACCGCCATAATAACTTCGCCGATGTCTTTGAAGTTAAAACCGAGGGCATTGAGCCTGTCAACAATACCCTGAAAGAATTCCTGGAATTTTCCGACAATGCCATTCCATATTTCAGTCATAGCGTTACGGAAATCCTCATTGGTATTCCACAGATAAATAAAAGCTGCGACAAGTGCAGCAATGGCAGCTATAACGAGTGTTATCGGATTTGTAAGGAGTCCGGCTAAATTCAGCCCTGAAAGAGCACCCTTAACGGCAGTTATCGCACCTGATATTTTCGGAACAAGCGTCATTATCGTTCCCACGGATGATATAACTTTTCCTATAACTATCAAAGCCGGACCTATCGCCGCCACAATTAAACCGATAGTAACGATCGTCTTTTTTGTACCCTCATCCATACCGTTCAGCTTATCCACAAGCCCCTGAATCCAGGAAACGATTTGTCTGATCGCAGGCATAAGGATGTCACCGAAGGAGATTGCTAATTCCTGTAACTGTGACTTTAAAATAGTTATCTGACCTTCAAGATTGTTCTGCATTGTTTCAGCCATATCTCCGGCTTTACCGTCACAGTTCGTAATGGCTGAATTCAGCTTTTCAATATCAGAGGGTGCAGCGTTCATCAGGGCAAGGAAACCGCTCATCGCATTTTTGCCGACAAGTGCCTGTGCGTTTGCAGCTTTTTCGGATTCAGACATTTGAGAAAATGCCTTCCGACATTCCTTCAAGATATCATTCAGTGACTTCATAGATCCATCCTGATTTGTAGTCTTGATAGTCATAGAACCGAAAGCATTACCTGTCAGTTTAACATCTTTTGACAAGTTATTCATGATAGAGCGAAGTGCTGTACCTGCCTGAGATGACTTGATACCTGCGTTGCCCATAAGACCGATTGCCTCGGCAGTATCTTCCGCCGAAAACCCTAACGCTCCTGCGATAGGCGCACAATATTTGAATGTTTCGCCCATCATAGAAACATTGGTGTTAGCGTTGGAACTTGCTGCCGCCAGAATATCAGCAAAATGTCCTGAATCATCGGCGGATAATCCGAAAGCTGTAAGTGCGTCTGTAACGATGTCGGATGTAGTTGCCAAGTCCTCACCGGATGCCGCCGCAAGGTTCATGATACCCTCGATGCCACTGAGCATATCACTTGTTTTCCAGCCGGCCATGCCCATATACGTCATCGCCTGTGCCGCTTCTGTAGCGGAAAATTTTGTTTTACTGCCCATCTCACGGGCTTTGGCACGAAGGTCATCGAAGTCTTTTCCGGTCGCTCCCGATATAGCCGCTACTTCGCTCATTGATGAATCAAAGTCCGCAGCGGTCTTGACAGCTACTGTTCCAAGCCCGGTAATTGCCACAGTCGTAGGCAAAAACTTCTGTCCGACATTGGAAATATTATCTCCCACGGTTTTGAGTTTTTCTCCTTTGGCAGCTATCTTCTGCACAGCCGTTGCGGACTGGTTTGCTGCTGTTTCAAGCTTTTTCAGATCTTGCTCGGTTTCTATGATCTCACGCTGCAATGCATCATACTGCTCTTTGGAAATATCTCCGGCAGCAAGGGCTTTATCAGCTTGCTCGGCGGCTGTTTTCAGCGTTTCAAGTCGTTGTTTGGTCTGACCTACTGCGTCACCGAGCAGCCTATGTTTCTGTGCCAAAAGCTCTGTGTTTCCAGGGTCGAGCTTGAGCAGCTTATTGACATCCCGAAGCTGTGTCTGAGTGCTTTTTATGGAGTTATCAACATTTTTCAGAGCTTTCGATAATTTAGTAGTATCACCGCCGATTTCGACTGTGATACCTTTTATTCTGTTAGCCATCGGGTGTCACTTCCTTTCATTCTGTATTAAAACGCATCATAATCCGCCTGCCCGGCTACCTCAGAATACCCGTTATAATCATCATTCCTGCTCTCGATAAACATATCGTTGACTAATCCAATCGTAAGCAGATCAAGATCACGAATAGATAAGCCAAGCTGTACGCATCGGAGCAGGAAAAGGGGTGTCGTCATTTCCCGGTCAGTAGCTCTAAGTTTTTTTTAGACTGTACTGTGGTCTGAACATTCAGTCCCCACAGCTCTATCAGCTTAGGCAGAACCTGATAAATAGAAAATGTATTGAAGTTATCAAGCCATTCCTCGGGAGTATCCGGGATAGATGAATCGGCGTGTTTAGCCATAATAAAAGCTATATTTTCAAACATCTCCAGAGAAAACAGATCAAGGTTACTGCTGCCTTCATCCTGATTGCCGAGGGATTTTTCCAGAGCAGAAAGGTCACGGTAAATATCTCTGTGAAAACGCATTCTGTATATTCTCGGAATGGCGGCGGATGCACGGAATTTAACCGGCTGTCCGTCTATTTCAATAGTCTGTGTCATGCTCATTCGTCACACCTCCTCAGTCCTGCATAGCAATAAACTCCGCTTCACCGCCGATAACGGCATTAGGCAGATACACCTCGCTGTACCAGTTGAGATATACTTCGTCATTGGTATCATCCCCGGTTTTCGCTTTAACAAGACCGTTGCCAAGTGGAGCAGCCTTTATTGTCAGCTTTTCAGTCTTTACCTCGATCTCATCCTCGTTGGTCTGGGATTCAATGGTAGGTCTGCTTGCAGAACAGTAATACATGACATGACGAATTTTTCGCACGTCGCCGTCAAATTCAAAGAGGAGTGCGAAGTTCTCCGTTTCAACATTTGAGTTTTCAATAAGCACTCCGTTGCTGTCGATTGTTTCCTTAAGAACATCTCTGCGGAAGCTCTCAGGGATAAGAGCCAATTCGATATCCCCATCATACCCCATATTATTACTTATAGTGTAATATAGTGATAGGTAAATCTTTGAAATAATCTCCGATTTTTCCCCCACTCCACACCGTGCAAGCGGCTTTCACCGCACACGGCGTTCCATCGTAAATGTACTTTCGTTAGATTAGTAAATCCTTCAAAAGTCGTATAAGTTACATTTTAGGAATTATTATATTGCTTCGTTACCAACCATTTTTCTTAGCTTATTTACTTTGCTGATTTGACGCTTGTCAAGTTTCAGGGCAGATAGATATTTGCTAATTGTTTTTTGCTTTGTAGCGTGTATTAGCCTATGTATATCTTGATGAACAATTATCAGGTTTTGATAATTGTCTTTTCCACCTAAACTTTTAGGTAGTTTATGATGACAGTGAATGTCCTCCATATCAAGAATAATACCAAGTACCGCACACTTACCGTATTGAGCAGCATACACGGATATTTTATTATCCGTAAATTCAATGCTTTCTGTACTTTGATAGTTATATTGCAGTTGCTCCATAACCCATAGCACATATTCATCAAATTGTAGATTTTTATGTATTTCCTGCCTGCCCTCCACAGTGTATTTACAAATACTTATCTTTTTATACATAGGTGGTTTTGTTTGGACATATCCGATGGGTACTAAGGGGTATCCGTCTATAAATCTGAGTTGTCGACTGACACCATACCTTTTTAGGATATGCTTGTTTTGCGTAATGCCCTTTTTCTTAACCCGATTTCTTAACCTGTTAGTGATTATTATGCTTACCAATCTGTTTATTTCGTCACAGTCAATATTGACATTTGTGGCATATTGGTAATAGTTTTGAATACCCTCGACCATTTGATTATATTTGCGTATTTCCATAATAGAAATATTTTTACCTTTTGGTCTTTGTATTCTTTTGATTTGTTTTATAAGCTGTTCTGTAACTTTTTGTTTTGCTTTATCTCTCATATGGGAACGGACAACATACTTCTTGCCCTTTCTGACTGCTTTGAGTTTAAAGCCTAAGTATTCAGAATACTGCTTTTTTAAGTTTATTACTTTGCTCTTTTCTTGGGATATTTGCAGTTTCAGTCGGTCTTGTAACCACTGCTTAACTGCTAAAAATACCTTGTTTGCATCGCTCCTTTTTCTACAAAATATTTTGAAGTCGTCTGCATATCTGACTATGTACATTTCCTTGAGTTGCGTACCCCTTAATAACTTGAATTTATTTCCTTTATCTATTGAACCACTCTTATGAATTCTTCCTCGGTAATTTCGTTTTGTAGGTATGTTTTCCCACTGCGAGGCAATCCACCAATCAAGTTCATTAAGTACGATATTGGATAGCAAGGGTGATAAAATCCCACCTTGAGGAGTACCTCGTTCAGGGTATTCTATCTTCCCATCAGGCAATATTATCGGGGCTTTTAACATAGCCTTTATTATACAAATCAACTTTTTGTCCCTGATACCCATAGCCCATATTTGTTTGATTAGCTTACTGTGATTGACATTATCAAAGAAACCTTTAATATCTATATCAACCACAAAATGCAAATTTTGCTGTTGTATCATTTTATAGCATTGTGCTATTGCATTTTCTGTTGACCTGTTCGGTCTGAAACCATTATTTCTTTCGTGGAATTTGGCTTCACAGATTGGCTCTAACACTTGCAGAATAGATTGCTGTACTAATCTGTCTATTATGGTAGGTATTCCCAAAGGACGCATTTTCCCGTTTGGTTTGGGAATTTCTATTCTTCTAACAGGTTTTGGTTGGTAAAATTTAAGTTTTCTTTGCACCATTTCTACATATTTATCCGTTGGTAAGGACTTTATATCCTCAATGGTGCTTCTATCTGTGCCACTGGTACTACTGCCTTTATTTCTTTTGATATTTCTGTATGCTAATTTTATGTTTTCAGGCTGTGCTATGAGTTCCATAAGGTTCTCAAATATTTTATCCTGCTTACTGTCAGCATACAATTTATCAAATAACTCCTGCATATTGTAATACTCATTGTGACGTAGCTTTGTAACTTTTGTCATAGGCAACATCTCCTTTCGGATTTGTTTTTCTTTGTCATACTCGTAAGCTATGAGTTGATTTACCTATAACTAATCATACATTTACGACTTGTGGCTGTTCCTCCGTTGGTTTTAACAACATCATAGGTCGTGCCACTACTCTTGCAGTAATTAAAGGTGCTTATTTTCTTCGTCACCACCATCATATATGACGTTTTACTGCTTTCCACGTTCCGATAATTCTATCTTTGCATATAGCTTTAGGTGCTGTGCTATGAGCCTGTTAGCTTGATAGTGCCTGTAACACTATATGGTCTTTCATAACGCGTATTTTTACTTAACCACACTATTTATCAATAAAGATATATACACATTTCTATGTATCCGGTTTAAAGACCCGTACATTCGCAAGTTCGTCAGTTCTTATTCAGAACATTCTCACCATAGCTATTTTGTAGACCCCCGGCATATAGGCAGCATATCCCACCTCTGGGACACTTTCCACAGCTTTGCCTGTTTGGGCTGCTCTCTGCCGACTTCACCGAGCTTCTGAACATCTGCCTTTTGAGCAGAGCCAGTCGGAGTATCAGGGGGAGCGTTTCAGGACGTTACTCCTTCATTCCACTCGCTTGAATTATCAGTTCTCCTAATATTCAAACTGTTACGTTCTTTTATTAGTGCCTAACCTTTTCAGTTAGGAACGTGTCGCACAGGCGTACCCGTCGGCATAGAAGTTTTTAGGCTCACCGTTCGGGTCAAGTGACAGCGACACAGCACCCGGCATGGGTACAGGTTTTTCAAAGGTCGCTGTTCCGTCAGTGTTCAATTTTACAATGGCATAATGCACATTGCATATATTGAATTTGACCTTATTCTTTTTCTTATTCGGCATTGCAAATTCCCCCAATCTCATAAGAATACATCACCTCGTAGAGCTTTTCGCTGTCGATCCATACCTCGGATTTGTTGTAAAAGATATTGTGCCTGTCAAGGACTTCTTCCACTTTCAGTTCAAGCTCCGTATTTTTGTAATCGGTGTACAATTCGATGTGTACATCATTTATTTTGTAATAGACCCTGCCGTCTGCCGCGAAGTTATCACTGCCCGGCAGGAGATAACAGATAAAAGGTGGGTTCGGACTTTCGCCCTCGGCAAAGTGATCGTAAGCATAAGGCAGTCCGATCTCGTTCAGTATTGATATTAGTTCATCCATAACATCACCCTTTCAATGCTTTTTCTATTGCCTTTTCAAGTGCGTTGATGCCGTTTTCTTCGGCAGGTGCGATATGCGGCTGGGCTTTGGTTCTTCCACCGCCACGCTTTGCGTGTCCGAATTCCAAAAGATGAGCAAGCTGATATCTGTTTTTTGAATGAACAGTAACCTCTAACTTCTCAGCCGACTCCCTTGTTGTCTTTACAGCCCAGCTTTTCGCATACGCTCCTGTTTCCTTCGGAGCAGTTGATTGTATTTCCTTGCGGACATCGTTTCCTGCTTTTTTAACGGCTTTCTTCATATCGGCTGTTGCGAGTTTGGAATACTCCGTCAGCCCCTTCATAACTTCTTCGGCAAGGTCATCAATTTTTACTGTTTTTCCCACGCTATCGCCTTGCCTTCCTGCACCTGAATTTAATGCACTTCTTTTTGTAGTTCATATGGTCGATTGCGATAATATCATAGATTTCGTTTTTGAACATTATGCGGTAACCTGTGGTGCTGACAGTCGCCGTAAGGGCGCACCAACGGACAGTAAAGGAAACATCCGTATTTTCTACCGTTGTCCCCACAACGGCCGTTTCTTTGCCGCTTTCGCCGCCGACAGTCGCATAGCAGGAGAATTCGTCATTCCAACTGCTCATGTGGTTGCCGATATGGTCGGTAAGTATTACATTTCTCTGAAAGGTTATCCTTTCGTTAAGCAAAGAAATCTGCATTAAAATTCCTCCTTCCTGCTGCCGAAAAGCAAGGCTCTGAGGGAAATTGTCAGAGCCTTGTAATCGGCTTCTTCTCTGTGTTCGTAAAAATAGGCGATGGCATACAGCACTGCTATTTTTGCGTTTTTTGCTGTCTTTAATATCGTTCTGTCCTCCGTGCGGAGAATGTCAAGGCAAAGTGCCTCCGCAGCAGAAATATAGCTGCGGATAAGCGAATCGTCATCGTTATGATCCACACGAAGAAAGTTTTTTACTTCCTTGACGGATACAGTCATGCCATCACCTCATCAGGGCTTGGTGACTTTTCCAGTCGAACCGATCTTAAGAATCTGTACTGCTTCCGGCAGAACAAGTTTTCCGTCCACTCTTTCTTTCGCAACAAAGCCGACCATATCATTTCCGGCGAAAAGCTCTGTCAGCTTTTTGAAGGAACGAGTGCCTCTGTCGCCGATGTTGTAGTAGCTATAGTCACCAAAGGAGATCATATTTGTGGGAGCGTACTCGGATGTATAGACAGGATAGCCTGCCAGTCTTTCCGGCTCACCATCCTTAAAGGACTGCTGCCACAGATACTGACCCTCGGAATCCTTAAGGGTGCGGACGCTTGCCAGAATCTTATCGTTCATAATGAATGCAGCCTTTTTACGATACGGACGCTTGAGGGCATAGACAAGGTTGATAATGTCATCACCCTTAAGCGAGGTAGTCGTGCCGGAAATAACACCGCCGCCTGTTGCTGCAAAAATGCCTGTAGGTCTGCCTCTGCCGTTACCGTTAAGGAAAGCATCCTCTTCGGCGTTTGCGAGAGCCTTACCAAACTGTGTGATTATGTAGTTTTCAAGACCGAATGAGTTGTCATACAGAAGCTCCTCAGTCACCTTTATTGCAACATGGAGCTTATGAGCATCGAGGAGTATCTGGTCAAAGGTCGCATCACCCCATACAAGAGGTTCACCCTCATCAATCCACGATGCCGCAGGCTTGGTCGCAGCAACATTGATCTTATGATCTCCGCTTGTTTTGATTTTCGTTCCGAGAGTACGCATAATATTTTCACCGTTCAGCACATCGATTATTCTCTTGTCATATTCCTCCGGCACAAGGTAGCCGCCGTCTGCGTCTGAGCCCTCACGAAGAACATTGGAAACATCCGCAAAGTTACTGCGGAGCGCTCCGAGCATAGCTTTTCTGTATTCCTCGCTTGCTCTGGCCGTGCCGCTAATTTCACCCTTAAAGGGCTTTGAGGTAAGCGGAGTGTTTATCGGCTTGTTCAGCTCCTGCTCCAAAGCGTCCTCTCTCTGCATACGGCTGATCTCACGAGAGATATCCTGTATTTCCTTTTCCATCTGCTCGTACTCCGCATAGTCTGCATCGTTGAGCGTGTTGTTTTCATTCTTGTGGGCAGCCGCAAAAGCACGGGCTGCCTCGATTGCCTTATTTCTTTTTTCGATCATCTGCATAATAGTCATAGTCAGATTCCTCCTTATTTCATCAGTTCATTAACTCTGTCCTGAACATCACTGTAGTTATATCCGGCAACAGTCAGTTTTTTCCTTCGTTCCTCACCGTTACCCCACTTGCCGCAAATAACCTCGTGTGCAAGCTCGTCAACAGATTTTTTGTTCTGTACCTTGCCGGAAAGTATTTCATTTACTCTGTTCTGAACGGCAGAATAATCATATCCGGCAGCGGTCAGCTTTGCCTTGCTCACATCTCCGGCAGACCATTTTCCTGCGATTACTTCCTTTGCAAGCTCATCAACGGTTTTCTTTGCTGTTTTTATTTTCTGTGAAGAAGTTCCGGTTGATGTACTTTCCTTCCACTTGGGTCTGAAAAACGCATATACACTGCTGTCATTCAGATACCTTGTCTTGCGTTTGAAGGTTGAATTGCAAGCCCAGTTATCACCCCAGCCCTCAACATTTCCTTCAAGGGTAGTCAGTGTGTTGCCGCTTACTGCCTCAACAATTCCCACATGAGAAGCGGAATATTTGTCGATAGGATTAAGGCTCGAATAACGGAACATGATAATATCGCCCGGCTGTACTGCCTGTGAATATTTCAGAAACCATGTACCGTATTTGCCGTCACCGTACCTGCCTTCATCGGATGCAAAGGAATGCACACCGCTTGTGTACTTTCCGATAAAACCGCAGTCCTTCATAATTGCGGATACGGCAAAGGCACACCAGTCGTATACTGCATCAAGAGCAAGTTTTGTTTTACAGACGAAATAACCGTCTTTGCCTATATAGCTCCTCGCTGTATTCAAGAATTTCTCTCTGTCAGTCATAGTCAGATTCCTCCCTTAAATGAATTTTTGAATTGTATCCAGACGGTCAAATATCTCAGCGACAGAATGACCGTTTGTTTCTGTATTTTTCTTTGTCAGCTTATTAAGCAGACTTGCATTGACCGCCTTGCGGGAAAACAAAAAAGAGGTCGCATTCTTCTGCTCCTCTTCATCCTCGTTAGGTGTATTTTCTTGATTGGTTTCGTCATCTTCCTGCTCATCTTCTTCGGCAGACTTATCGTTTTTCTTTCCGAAAATATCGTCTGCAAAGCCAAGCTCCATAGCCTTATGAGCTGACATCCATGTTTCCGCCTCCATCAGCTTTGACAGCTTCGCTCTCGACAAGCCTGTTTTCATCTGATACGCATTGATGATGCTTTCCTTTACTTCGGCAAGCATATCAATGGCTTTCTGCATTTCGTTATGATCTCCGAAAGCGATTGTCGCCGGGTTATGAACCATCATCATAGAGGTAGGCGACATTAAAACAGTATCTCCTGCCATTGCGATAACAGATGCTGCACTTGCCGCAATAGCATCTATTTTCACAGTGACCTTGCCGGGATAATCGGACAGCATATTATATATCTGTGCTGCCGCCACACAATCTCCGCCCGGAGAATTGATGTAAACCGTAATGTCACCGTTGTCGGAAAGCAGCTCGTCTTTGAACATCTTAGGTGTCACATCGTCATCGTACCACGATTCGCTTGCTATTGTCCCACGCAGTTCAAGCACCCTCTCCGTGCTCTCGGTGTTATCCTGATTGATAACCTTTTGCTTTTTCCATTTCCAGAATTTATTCATATTCAGCCTCCTTCTGATATGCCGTTATTGTTTTGTTCGTAAGCCGCACCTGCTTGTTTCAGGGGCAGCATATTGCCGTTGATAAGGTACAGGTTGCCGCCCTCCTCATCAGGTATCATATCCTGATTTTCTAAGGCACGGATATCGTTTGCCGACATCCAGCCGTTCTGTCGTGCCGTTGCGTAACCGTTCATTCTGCTCTGATAGTCGCCGCGCAGAAGTCCATCAACATTGAATTTAAAAAATAACTGCCGTTTTTCTTCATCATTAAAAACGCACCGTGAAAGGCTCTGCTCCCATCTGGTCACCCACGGAGCAAGCGTGTATTTGACGAATTCAAGCGACATATTTTCAATATTTGAAAAGGTACTGCGTTCCAGATCACCAACCATGTGCGGAGGTACGCGAAATATACGGGCTATTTCATCTATCTGAAACTTCCTTGTCTCCAAGAATTGTGCTTCATTCGGAGAAATAGAAATAGGGGTATATTTCATACCCTCCTCCAAAATAGCGACCTTGTGGTTATTCTCTCCGCCGAAGCCTTTATTCCAGCTTTCACGAACACGCTCCGGCTCTTTGACTGTTCCGGGATATTCAAGAATACCGCTTGGTGTAGCACCGTTTGCAAAAAACTTACTGCCGTATTCCTCTGTGGCAATAGCCAAGCCGATAGCGTTCTTTGCCATAGCAATAGGGCTGTAACCGATAAGTCCGTCAAAGCCGAGTCCGGGGATATGCAGCACCTCACTCGGTGACAGTTTTACCGTAGAGGCTTTATTTATCGGCGCATCCTCCTGACTGACCATATATTCATAGACAATATTTCCGTGTTCGTCACGGTCAACATTCATTCTGTCAGGCATCAGAGGATACAAGGCTAAAACCTCGCCCTTGCCGTTACGGATGATCTGTGCGTAGGCGTTGCCCCACAGCAAAAGGTGCGTCATTAGTGTCTCTCTGAAAACAAAAGAAGTCATTTCGGGGTTTGGCTCGTCATGAAGAAGAAAATAAAGCAAGTGTTCAGTAGCCTTTTCCGTGCCTGTGTCGGTGTATTTATATAAATGCAGCGGCAGGCTTGCAACAGCTTCTGACAGTATTCTCACACAGGAATACACCGCCGTTATCTGCATTGCAGACCGTTCATTAACTGCTTTTCCGCTTGCTGATGAACCGAGCAGAAAGCTGTATCCGCTGCCTGCTGTAGCATTCCGGGGTGCATCTCTGCTCCTGAAAATACGGCTTAAAATTCCCATTAAAAATCCCTCCTATATAAACAAAATCCCACGCTGATCATAAACGCTTTCGGTATTAACATTGCCGCATCTGACAGCGCGGTCGAGTGCCATTATCGTTGCGATCGCACCGTCTATCTTTTCAGTAGATTTTTCCTTGTCAGCTTTAATGTTTCCTGCCGGGTCAGTTCGGATGAAAATATTATCCATCATCCAACGCAAAACAGGGTGACCGCCGTGAGCGATTCTCTGCTCCAGCGTCAGCTTCATAAGCTCCTTTGTCGGTGGCGACATACTCGCAAAACCCTGTCCGAAAGGAACAACAGTAAATCCCATACCCTCAAGGTTCTGCACCATCTGCACAGCACCCCAGCGATCAAAGGCTATCTCACGGATATTAAAGCGTTCGCCCAGTCTTTCAATGAATTTTTCTATGTATCCGTAATGAACAACATTTCCTTCCGTTGTTTCCAGAAAGCCTTGTCGTTCCCAGATATCGTAGGGAACATGATCTCGCTTGACACGCAGGTCAATATTATCTTCGGGAATCCAAAAATAGGGCAGGACATAATATTTATCATCCTCGTCAGTTGGCGGAAAAACAAGCACAAAAGCCGTAATATCGGTAGTGCTTGACAGGTCAAGACCGCCGTAGCAAACTCTACCTTCAAGCTCCTCAAGATTAACCGCAAACGCGCATTTATCCCACTTTTCCATCGGCATCCATCGGACAGCCTGCTTTACCCATTGATTAAGTCTGAGCTGCCGGAATGCGTTTTCTTCTCCCGGATTCTGCTGTGCCGAATTGCAGGCGGCTTGCACCTTATCCATCCCTATCGTTATTCCGAGTGAAGGATTAGCCTTTTTCCACACCTTAGGATCAGTCCAGTCCTCATGCTCCTCCGCACCATAAATGCAGGGATAGAAGGTAGGATCAACCTTGTGCCCTGAAATAATATCCATAGCCTTTTGATGAAGCTCATAGCAAATGGAGTGCGTATCGTTTCCGGCAGTTGTAATGATGAAATGGAGAGGATTTTTTCTTGCATCTGATGTTCCTTTCGTCATCATGTCAAAAAACTTCCTGTCTTTTTGCACCCACAGTTCATCGAAAATAAGTGCCGAAACATTTACACCTGACTTACCAGCAACATCAGCAGATAGAGCCTTATATGTGCTGTTGGTCGGTGTGAAATGTATTGTTTTCCTGCTCGGTCTAATATCGCAGCGCTTTCGTAGGGCGGGACAGAGCCGCACCATATCGCAGGAAACATCAAAAACAAGAGAAGCCTGATCTCTGTCAGCAGCACAACCGTAAACCTCGGCTCTCTGCTCGCCATCGGCACACAGCATATACAGTGCAACAGCGGCGGCAAGTTCGCTATTATGTGTCGGCAAAAAAGAACGCCCCACCAAGTACTGATGAGACGGTGAATCAACCTGAATACACTGCATTCCATGATTTTCTATCGCTTCGATTTTGTCTATATAGCGGTAATGACTTCTTGTTGTCGGATTTCTTTGCACTCTGTTTTTCAGTTTTCTTTCCAGCCCGGCAACAGGCATATCATCAAAAGCTGTATATTTTACAGCGTATATTGTTTCACCTGTTGCAACTCTGCCGCATTGCTGACTTGGCATATTCCAATCAACACGCTGCGTAGATATCGAAGTAGAGATCGCATTTTTAATTCCTAAGCTCCACAGCAGCTCACTGACGCTTTCCGATAGTGCTTTTTCTGTTGAAGTGTAAACAGCTTGACCTTTGAGATCGTTAATGTTCCCATCGGAATCCATCAGCCCCTGCAATAAGCGATAACGCTGTTCTTTGGATGAATGCAGATATTCAGTCGGTATAACCTTGTCATGAAAAGATCGGAGAAGTATATGCTTCAAATCCTTAATTCTGAAAATAACACTGTCTCCAACATTCTGCCACGCATTTTCTACTTTATGATGCGGCATAATGTTTCCGAGAACGGAAGGAATATCACTCGTTTTTACTGTGATTTCAGGCTTTACTGCATTGCCGTTGCCGAGCCAATATCCCATAAGATAAGGTTCTATCGGCAGATCAGCTTTCGGATAATCAACACACCCTGCAACAGGTATTCTGAATCTATATGAATTCCCATCCTTCGGAATACTTAAAAGCTCTCTTGTTGTCAGTATAATGCTTTTTCTTTTTCCGTGAGTATATTCTCCGAACCATTGATGATGCTCTCCGGCTTCAACAACAGCACCGTCTTTGAAAGTAATTCTGTATGCCTGTTCGCTGAAATCAAGCTGACTTTTCGCAACAACATGACATATACATCCATTGTCATCAAAAAGCTCATCACCGACTTTTATTTCTCCCATAGTTGTATAACCGTTGGGAGTAGGTATAAGCGTATTAAGTGATAACTGTTTGCCGGACTTCTTGCTGATTTCGATATACGCTGTATTGAATTGTCTGTACCCGTCAGCACGGATAGTTCCGAAAATATCACGGATTATTCTTTCCTGCCAGTCGATAAGCTCAAAAGGCTGATTAAAAAATTCTCCCTTTGTGTGCCGCAGCTGCTCAATAAAGCTGACCGCATAATCGGCGGCAACCTTATCGTAATATGATCCCTTTGCCATAAATTCAGTAGGCGTGTATTTTTTTAGTTTTCTCAATGTTCCACCTCCCGTCAAGCCGGCGAGCCGCCGGAGCCGTTTGGCTGTCCTGCGATAGCCTCCTGACTAAGTTTCATTATTTCTGAAAGATCCATATCCTTTCACCCCCAAACAAAAACAGCCGCATCTCTGCGACTGTCAAAAAGTATTTATATAAACGAGAAACACACCTCATCGGTGTGCCCTCGGAGTTTTCAGAATTGTCCGTCAATGTAATCGTATTCAGCCTTTAGCCTTTTATATTCCTGTGCAAGGCACTGTCTGCGGTATCCGTTTTTGCAGGCTTTGCCTTCGCTGTAAATGCGGTCAAGCTCCTTTTTCCTTCGCTCCAGAACCTCCTTTTCGCTCCCGGAAAGGGCATCAAGCACGTCTTTTTCAAATCTGTTCATTGGTTTTTCCTCCGCTTATCAGTCTGTCCATCTTCCTGCAAATCTCGTCAAGCCTGTTGTTTATCGCCCGGCAGGTTCTTTCGTTCCGGCTGTAACCGAGCCGCTCGTGCAGCTCGTTGTATTCCTTTTGAAGCCTTGCAAGCTCGGTTCTCTCTTTGTTTGTCATTGTCGTTCCCCCCTCAGAAAAGGTCGCCGTTAAGGTACATGTCCTCGATGTCCTCTCTCGTTACCCTTATGCCGTCGCTCTCCATGTCGTTTACGATGTCCTGAATTTCAACCGGGTCGAGGTCGTATTTCTTTGCGATCTCCTTGATTTCCTTTTTGGTTATCTTACGTGCTCTTTTCATGGTAGTTACCTCCGTTTGTTTTTGTAGGGTTGTTTCCTTGTTGTGTACACATATTAACTCTTTCGGGTGTACTTATCAATACGATTACTACACAATCATCCGGGCGGGTAATTGTGTAGTAGTGTGTATTATATCAAATCTTTATGTGTCCGTAGAGGTCAGCTTCGCTGCGATAAAGGCTGCGGCCGTCACTCAGTGTTTTTACAAAACGGTAGGTCTTTTCGGTGCAGAGGTTTTCAAAATGGCTTGTGGTCTTTCTGCCGAAGGTGCTGGTGCTTTCCGTCAGGCGAACCCTTATGCTCTTTTTGTTCACCTTAATTATCTCGCCTTGCCATGTAGTGCTCTGTATCAGAAGCCCTATGCAGCTGCCCTTGTATGCTTCTACCTTCATTCCGATCTGTGCGTTTGTCATATTACTCAACCTCCGTTTTATTTTTGTAGCTGTATATTAACTCTTTCGGAGGTACTTATCAATACCACTATCACACAATCATTTCGGGCTGATCTTGGCGGTAAATTGTGTATATATGAGGAGAAAACCGCCCTTTTCCGGGCGGCGGTCAGGCTCAGTTTACGCTGAACCTGATCCCCTGAATCTCTGTTTCTCCCCAGAATTCTTTTCTTATTCTTGTGTAAAGCCCTGTCATGGTGCAGCCTTCGGCGGCAAGCTGGTGAATGTTCTCCATCAGGGCGGTACTTTTACCTGTGTAGGCGAACTCCTTAATGCCTGCCTTGCGGAGGGTGTCAACAAAATCCGCAACCTCTCTGTCCCAAAGGAGATCCGAAAACTCGAACTCGTCTGCGCCGCTTTCGATGCTGCCCGCCCATGCTCTGTAGGCTTTGTTTGCGCCGTCTGTGAAGGGAAAGGAAATGTCCTTGTTCTCTGCTATCCAGTTGCTGTATTCCTCGCTGCAGTAGCCGTAGGTCTTTTCAATCTCCCTGCGCTGCTCCAGTCTTGCTCTGCGTTCGTCATCCCAGGCGTGTCCGACTTTTTTCATTTCCTCGAAAAATGCGTTTTCTCTTTTCATGGTGGTGTACCTCCGTTTGTTTTTTTGTAAGGGTTGTTTTCCTTTCGGTGTGTACATATTAACTCTTTCAGGTGTACTTATCAATACCACTATCACACAATCATCCGGCAGGGTAATTGTGTAATAGTGGTGATAATTTCGTATTCGATTTTCAGAGGTCATGATTAAAAAATGCCGCACGGAGTGGTATAATCAGGTTATAATTTTCTGTCCACATTGCGGTGGATTATTTCAATTATCTTTTCTATCTCCTCATCGCTGATACCGATATCCTGCAAACTTTCCCTCGTTCCGCAGTCGCTGCAAATAGGGGTCTCATTATCTGTCCTTGATATTGCCGGGTGTCCTCGATAGGCGGTGCCGCAAATCGGGCAAGTCCTTATTTTAATCTCAGTTGTTTCCATAGTATTTTCTTCATCCTTTCTACCGTTCTGGTAAGTATCTTCGTGTCAAAACCGAAATCCCTGTAGCCCTTCATGCAGGTGGTGAGGTAATAGTTTGTCGGCAGTCCGACTCTGCGGCCTTCTGTCATTACATAAGCAAAACATCTCAGTTCCTTTGTTGTCTCTTCGTCAAGCAGCCTGACCTTGAGGGTGTAATCGTACTTGAAATAAAATCTCGGATAGCCCTCGTAGCGGTCGAGTGCTTCTTCATCCTCAGGGGTAACTTCCCAGACTGCAACCGGAACCTTGCTGCCGATCTTCGGCTCGATTGTCAGGTAGTATCCTGAACCGCTGCCTCTGAAATAAAGGATATTGTGTTCCAGCATCGCTGTTCCGATAGGCTTTGCTCCGGGGCATCTTCTCATCATCTGCTCCACATTCAGGTTGCTGCCGTAGGCAATGTAATAGCGTTTTTCTTTGCTCATTTTTAGTTCATCCTTTCCGAAAGGTGAGGATTTCTGTTTGGATAAGTAACACCCTTCTATCACCTTAAGACCGCTGTCCGCAGCGGTCGGGGTGTTGGGTGGCAGGAGGCTGTTCCTTATGCTCTGCCGAATCTGAATGCTGTGTCGCCTTCAAGGTTTCTTGTTAAAATGTCCCTTGCTGTAGCGAACTCCTCTCCGATGAATCCGAGCCTTAAAAGCCAGGTTCTCATTGCGAATTTCGGATTCTCTTTCTGCTGTTCCTTGGGGCTTGCCGTTCTGACCTCCTTGGCCATCTCGCTGAGTGCAAGGCAAAGCTGAATGTAGCTCTTAAGCTGTCCTGCGTGAAGTCCGTTCTGCTTGCCGCCGCTCGGTGCATCGAATTGGAAAAGTCTGAATTCAACCGTTCCTTTTGTAAAGGTTGCGTGGAGGTTGAGCATGTGGTAGCGGCTCTCATTGTAGTGCTGGCTTCTGCCGTAATCCGCTCCGTTGCCCTGGTACCAGATGTCTGCAAGCTGGCTCATGGTCCGCGGCTTTTTGCTGTTGAGCTTTGCAAGGAAATTCGGATTGACTGTTCTGCAGTAGCGGTTCATTCTGCCTTCGTTGATTTTCAGGGCTGTTGCGATCAGGCGTTCGTGTGAGGCCATCAGATTCGCTAAATTTCTGAGGGTCTGTGCTGTGTGACCGTTTGCTCCGATGTGAATGTGTACTCCGCATCCTCTTGTTGCATCGCTTTTTGCTCCTGCTTTGCGGAGCTTTCTGATCAGTTCCTGCAGGGTTTCAATGTCGCCGTAGTGAAGGATCGGGGTTACCAGTTCGCATTTTTCGCTGTCCGGTCCGCTGATGCTGACATCCTTCTGGAATTTCCACTCTCTGCCCTCGGCATCCCATGCTGACCAAGTGCTGTATCCGTTGCGGCTTGCTGTGCTCTGGTATCTTCTTGTTCCGAAGTACTCTGCGGCGGTCTTTGCAGCCTTTTCTCTGGTGATGCTGTTCATCTCTACCTCGACCCCGATCGTCTGCTTCTTCATTTCCTCTATCCGTCTTGCAACCTTAGTATTCATCGTAGTTTCCTCCGTTTTTGTTTTGTTTAGGTTTCCCTTTGTTGTGTGTATATTAACTCTGATCGCACACTATATCAAGCAATATTTGAGATGTATATCCACCAATCATAAGGGCTGTTTTTCGGAGGAAGTTGTGTATATTATGACTGATCACCACTCCTTATCTGTTGCCGCAGAGCCGTTAATTCCTTGAGCAATTCAAAGTTTTTTCCGAATTGCTCCATCAAACTGCGGTAGTTAATATCGGGGTTTCCAACCGGAAGTCGGAACTCATCTGTTACTCCGTCTTTAGAAACTGTAAAGCGGTCAACCGAAACAAAGCGTTTGTTCAAGGTAACTTCAAAGCCGTGTTCTTCAAGCCAGTTGATTGCATATTGCTCTCCTGCAGAAAAGTCCCACTCGTGTTTGTCAAGGTTTGTCATCGTTTTTTGCTCCCTTCAATCCTGTTCATCAGTGCAGTAATTTTTGCCTATTATCAACTTTGCATAGATAGTCGCATAGCGCTCTCTTTCGCTGCCATCGATAGCCTTAAGACCTTCAAGGAAAAAATCCGCAGCTTCTCTTCGGCTATCCCACAGCTTTTCTTCACCGTAGCAAACGGTTGTAACGCTGTCGAGAACAATAAACTCATCCTCGCCCACAATGATACCGAGCGTTCTGCCGTTATCAAATTTCGGATGAATCGTTCCGGCATCGTCCACCATCTGAACCGTACCCCTTGTACCCGGAGGAACAGGGCTGTACGGGTCTTTCATACTGATAAGCTCTATCCTCGTTCCCGGAGGATATTTCTTTTTTATCTGCTCCACTGTATCTCTGTTCGGTATCCTCATTCCCGCTCGCCGTCCCTTCCGGCTTTGAATGCTGACGAGCCGCTGAGATTGCGGAGCAGGATTTTTCTTTCAGCTTTGTACTCAGTGCCGATAAATCCTAATCTTAAGAGAAAACATCTGAAAGCGTATTTTTCGTTATCTACTTCTTTTTCCTTCGCTGTCACTCTTTTCGCATCCTTTGTCATTTTGCAGAATGCCGTGACGAAATGCGTATAAGCCATCGCTTCATCAATGCTGACCTCTCCGAACCAGGGGAAACAAATCGTTTTGCTTTCCTCGTTGATCTCAAAGCCCAGATCATTAACACCAAGTGCCTTTTTTATAAGGCTGCCCTTTGCTTCAAGGAGCTTCGTAAGGTTTCCGACTGCCACGCTTTCCAGCGGCAGTGTTATCGTAAGGTCAATGCTTTCGCACGTTTCCCCCTGTGTGGGCTTGTGTTCGCTTGTTTCAGTTTCTGCGGATACTTCCTCGGCTTCGTTTTCGGCCGCCGTGTCGGGCGATTCTGGGGCGATGTCTGCGGCATTGTCCGTAGCTTCCGGTGCCTTTCCTTCAAAGCCCCTCTGTGCAAGCTGCTCCAGAAGATTTTCGATTTCCTCGCTGTCGGCTCTGTCGTCAAACTCCAAAGCTCCGTCCTTCGTTACCGTAAAGTAGTCGATCTCATAAGCACAGGTCGGCATGAATTTGTAAACCGCTTCTGCTCCGGTTATTTCTGAAATTGCCTTTACCAGTGCTTTTCTTTCGGCTCCTGTTCTGTTGAATTCGATCCTCATTTTGAGTACCTCCTCTTTTTTGGTAAGTACATATATCACTCTTTTTCGCCTGAAAGTCAACAGCAACAGCCGAGATAAAAGGAAATCTACATAGTACACAAATCAGGAGAAAATATGTACATCAACCTGCACACCCTGTTTTTTACAGTTGTCTATGACATACTTCGTACCTTTGGATTTCCCGTCCCAGAAAGCAATAACCACATCTGCATATTCAATGATTTGCAGATTTCTTTTCAGTGGAGCACACCTGCCGTATTTGTTGTATTCCGGCAGAAACTCCGTGAGTTTTATATCATGCGTCAAAGCATAATCCCTCGCACAGGTATCAATGCCCTTTGCACCGCCGGACACTATCTCCGTTGTATCCTCCGGCAGATATTTCCCCAGATTATTTACTGTCAGACCTCGTGAACCAATAACTCCTACTTTCATAAAAGAGCCCTCCAATTTTATAGATATACGGTATATTCACTTTTAACATTTTAACACATAAAGCGGCTAAAATGAACACATAATATATCCAAATAAGAGGTGTTCTTTTATGGCAGTCAAGAGTGTATCAATCAGAATCGAACAGGAAATGCTTGATAAGATCGGCTATATTGCTGACTATCAGGGTCGTTCCGTAAACAGTCATATCCTTGTTTTGATAAGAAACGAAATTGAAGACTTTGAAAAAGAGCATGGTGCGATCACAGGGGATATTGACCCTGCTGAAAATGTCAAGCCTACAAGGAAGAATTGATTATTCGCTTTCAGCCGCATAATAAGCTATACCGGCAAGCACGAAAAACACGACCGGAAGTGAGACACCGTTGCCCCACATTTTATATTCCGCTGAATCGCTGTGGGGATTTTGCAGCCATTTGCGTATCTGATTATCCGTTTTCGGCTTTGTTTTCTTTCCCATCGCTTCATCGTACTCTCTGAAAATCTCCCTCCATTTTGCTATCTCTTCATCGGTAGGGTCATCCGATGCAAGATCACTGCACCACCAGTCAGGAAAGCCCTGCAGCCTTGCACATTCAGTCGGAGTGAGCCTTCGCACAATGTATTCCATTTCATCATCAGTATCATTAACGGTGGGCGGATCTTTATAGTCGCTTGCCACAAGTGTATCTGCAAGCTCCTCCGATGCTTTTGTATGGAAGGATGATTTACTGGTGCAGTAGGTCGGGTGAGCGACAGCCCCCGGACCTTTGGCTACTATTGTCGGCTCTACCTCTTCCTGAATGGAAATAGCGTATTGTGCGTTCTGGTCTCGCCTGCCGGCTCGGTCGGTGCTTCTGCCTTCGGCAGAGGTGTCCACCGGACACCCGCACCCCATATTATAAGTGGCTCTGTCAATACCGTAAGCCACACCGTGTTGTTCAGTCGTATTCAGTGTATAACCGACACCTTCTTCGGAATAACCGTTTCCGTGATGGGACGGTCTTGTCCCATTGCCTTCTATCGCCACAACGGCAATGCCGC